>Ga0310690_10001792_pt1 | contig 37263 bp, 55 predicted proteins | sample AusTroGonzalo_MG_2_FD_207661 | JGI IMG/M metagenome (GOLD analysis project Ga0310690, IMG submission 207661) | Bovine rumen microbial communities from tropical cattle in Woodstock, Queensland, Australia - Gonzalo_04 (v2) (version 2) | ecosystem: Host-associated > Mammals > Digestive system >...
CCGCCTATAAGGTCTTGGGGATCCCAGGTATCGAGCTCTTCTTGCAGCCTTTCACGCTCATATTTCAGCTCATAATATTTATGCTCGGCTTCTTTCAGCTCGTCATAAATTTGCTTCTGGCTTTCGCGCCCCTGCTCGTATGCGTCCAGATTGTTTTTGTACTTGGCGTACTCGATCTCCGCTTTGAGCAGTTCCCGCACCGCGGAAGCCGCATCTTTTGACCCGCTGGCAAGGTCCATGTAGTACTGGGCCGTTGTCGGCATGATCTTGTTCAGCTCTTCAAGCGCTTTGCGAAGGGCGTCTTCGTCTGCCGCGGTCAGCTTGTCCTTGCCGCCCAGTTCCTCGATTTTCGAGATGAGCGTTTCGACTTCGCCGCGGTGTTCCTCGATTTTTCCCTTTGTGGCCTCAAATTCTATGCCGATATCGCGCGCGTTCTGGATTTCTGTTTCTGCCGCGGCCTCGATCTCGTTGGCCGAGGTGATGAATTCGTCCTTCCAGTCGCTGCTGGCTTTGATCGCGCTGTTTAGGCTGTTAAGGATATTCGTCAGCCCTTCGACAACGGTATCGAACGCCGGTTTGAGCTTATCGCCGATCAGGATTTTGAGGGTTTCGAAGGAGTTGGAAAGCAGCTGCACCTTGGAATCGGTGGTGGAGAAACGCGCCTCGGCTTCCTTGTTCAGCGCGATGTTTTCCTCCCACGCCTTGTTCGCCATCTGCTGCGCCTCGACCAAAACGCCGTCAGAGTTTGCCAGACGCAGCACGGCGTCCGACATGCGGACCTCGGTGATCTCCATGTCGTTGAGGATTTCAACGGCGGATTTGCCGGAGGCTTCGGTGTTGGCAAGGCCGGAAACAAAGTCGTTGAGCGCGCCGACCGCGTCGGTGCCCCACTTCTCGATGAAAGCGTCGGCGGTCATGCCCGCGACGTCGGCGAACTGCTCCATGAGCTTCGCGTTCTCGACGAAGTCTTTCAGCTCGCTGGTGGTCAGGTTCAGCCCCTCGGCCAGATCGCCGAACGCCTTGGAATCATGGCTTTGCAGCATTTCCAGGTCGCGCAGTGACATGCCGGTCTGGTCGATGGCTTCCCGCGCGTCGTCGTAGGTTTTTGTCGCCGTCTCGATCTTTTTCAGCAGCTTCGAGATGGCGGAGCCGCCCGCCTCGGCCTCGATGCCGATGGACGAAAGCGCGGCGGCCACGGCCAGGATGTCCGATTCGGAAAGGCCGACGACGGTACCGGCGCCGGAAAGACGCTGCGCGGTCTCGATGATCTTGCTTTCCGTGGTCGCAAAGTTGTTGCCGAGCTCGACGATGGTGGACCCCAGCCGGTCATAGTCGGAGGAATCCATTCCGGTTACTTTGGCAAACTGCGCCAGCATGGTCGCCGCGGCTTCGGCGGTGACGTCGGTCGCCACGCCGAGCTTTGCCATGACCTCGGAAAATTCGATGATGCTGTCGGTCTCGATGCCGAGCTGGCCTGCCGCTTCCGCGATGCCGGATATCTCCGTGATCGTCATCGGGATTTGATTTGAGAGGTCAACGATTTCGTCGCGCAGGACTTTCAGCTCTTCCGGGGAAGCGTTGACCGTCTTGATAACGCCAGCAAACGCCGATTCAAACGCCCGGGAGGAATCGATCACGGCGTCAAAGGCGTCTTTCAGCATTTTCAGGGCGGAGAGGATCCCGCCCACGGTCAAGAGCTTTTGGAGCTTATCGGTTGCGAGCCCGGCCAGATCAAGTCCGTCTGCGCTCTTGTCCGCCGCGTCGCCGATGTCTTTCAGGTCGTCCGCGTATCCGTCTGCGGATTTCTCCGCGTCGGCCATCGCCTTCGAATTGGCCTCGATCTCGCCATTGAGCTTTTCGATTTCGGTCAGAGTTTTGTTGTATTCAGTGCGAAGCCTGGATTGCTCATTCTGCGCGGTTTGCAGCCCTTTTTGATGGTCTGCATACGTTTTTTTAAGCTTCTCGGTTTCCTGTACAACCTTCTTGACTTCCTCGGAGTTTTCGCCGTACACCTTTGTGTTTTCGGCGATTTTTTCCTTATTGTCGGCGATTTGCTTGGAGAGACTTTCAAGGGCCTCCTTGTGCTTGATGATTTTGTTCGCAAGCGTACCGATTGCGTTTGCCTGCGTAACGAGCTGATCCTTATATGTAATCTGCAACCTTTGGAGAGCTTCGGCTTTGGCCCGATATGCTTCCATACTGGTCGTGTTCTTTGCAAACGCAGCAGAAAGGTACTCTAACTCAGACTTTACTTCTTCTTGGGCGAGTTTGATTTCTCTTAACGCCTGCTTATATTCTTTCTCCCCGGCGATCGCGATTGTCGATTTCATTACGCCGTTTCCCACTATTCGTCCCCCCCTTCGTCGGCAGTATCCGCCTTATGCGGATTGAGTATGCACATGGTATCTAAGATCACGCCAGGCGTGGTATGCAGCACGTCAGCCACAGGCAGATGCAGCCTGTGAGCGATGGCGTACACCGACGCCGCGCTCATCTCGTTTTTTTTTCATGCGCGCGGTCAAATTCGAGCTGGTCGAGGTCTACGCCGTCCGCGTCCGGAACGTCGCGCCCGACGCCGATGCAGATCGCGCTGACGACGGCGTTGTGCATTTCTGTAAGGTCCTTAAAGTTGCAGCAGTCCCGCATCTCATCGACGGTCGGGACAAAGCTGTCCTGTTCGGAAAAATGACGTCGGCAGGCCGCCCCGGCTTCGGCAAGAATCGAAAAGGCGGAGAGGATCACCTCGCGCCCGTCCGCGCTTGCTGCGTTCATCTTCTTCATCAGCTCGGAAGGCTCGCCGAATTTCTCGTTGATGCCGAGCATCGCGCTCATGCTGTAAAACAGCCATACGCTTTTCCCGCAGAAGGTATACTCTACCGCCTTTATCATATTATGCTCCTATGTTGCAAAGATCAGTCGCCGGTGCTGCCGCCCGTGCCGCCGCCCGTGCCGCCGCCCGTGCCGCCGCCCGTGCCGCCGCCCGTGCCGCCGCCCGTGCCGCCGCCCGTGCCGCCGCCCTGAGATACCTGCGCCGGGGCAGCCGAAACATTGAGATACGTATTGATATACGACTTGGCGTCGGCCAGATCGTCGAAGGTCTCGTAGTAGTGCCAGCCGCCGTAGTTCGGGTTGAAGATTTCGAAGTCGAGCGTTTCGCCCGTGAACGCCATGTTCTGGCCCTTCGTGGTGGCGGATACGCCGGACGGCTTGGCCTTGCACTTCGGGTAGTAGTGCGCCTCGTATTTCTTCTCGGCGGAGATCATCTTCGAGACCACAAAGCCGAATCCGAAGTAAGGCGCCTCGTCGGTGTCCGACTGCTTCACTTCGCCGGTCTCTGCGTCTATGTCTGCGCCGTTCAGCGCGCCGCGGGTGGCGTTGGAAATGTCGTCGCATTCGATGGAGCCGGAGCCGGAAATGAATTCGGTCGCGGATTCCGCCGTGCTGTCGTCTGCGTAGTATTTTGCCTCGGGAAGGTCAAGCGTGATGTTGACGCTCGCCAGCTTCCCCATTACCGCGCCGGTGCCGTAAGTCGGAAGGGCGCTGGTCGGCTCGTCGCCGTCGAAAACGGCGTAAACGGGATATCGGGTTCCGTACTTTGCCATATGTTAAACCCCCATTTAACTGTATTTTTGATTATACTTTTCCCAGATGCGCTCCATCTCGGCAAGAGCCTCCGGGTCGGAATCGTTTCGCGTCCATTCGACCCAGTGATCGGCAAGGACGTGCGTCTTCCCGCGTACCACGGTGCCGTAGTTCAGATAAAACGCCTTCTGCGCGTTGGTAACCGTCTGCGTCCTGCCGCCCCGCAGTTTTCGCGTGATCGACCGGCGCGGATAAATTTGTACAGAACGGTAAGCGTCGGTTTTGCGTTTTCCGTCCGCCGCTTCGATGTTTTTGTACATGTCGCCCTTGCTGCTGGATTTCTGCAAGTAGTGTCCGAATCCGACGGTATGCTGCCGCCACGATTCTTCAACGAGGCGTCCGGCCGTGCGGAGCATCTGTTTCAGCACATCGTCGAGCGTCCGCACACGGTCGTCGACATTCAGGCTGACGTTGTCTACTTCAAGTTTCAGCGTCGCCATAGATGCCCTCCGGATCGACAAGAAGCGTGACTGTCCAGACGTACTGCGTCCGCTTGATATCCCGTATCCATTCGATGCTGTTGAGCCGGTACGGGATGCACGCCGACGAAAGCGCGCTCTGGATCAGGTTTACATTGGTGTCGTATTCGTCCGGCGTGACGTAGAAGACCGAAACAAGGATCGATTGCTGTACCTTCTCGTCGTCTCCGGCGTATTCGTCGGATTCGCGCGTTTCCGAAAAGACGATGTACGGGTCCGCCTTCACATCGGAATCGAAATGACAGACCTTGATGCCGGTCGATACCAGCAGGTCGCGGAAATCCTGTATCGTCATACTTCGTCGATCCTCTCCAAAGACAGGTCCATCGTTTCCGGATATTCGCCCGCTGTATTCTGTATCTGACGTATCTGGTATAAGTCAGCCCCAATTACCACTACGTCCAGGCGGGACACGGCGGGATTGAAAAGCGTCACGATGATCTTGTCTATCTGTATGTCTTCGTTCAGCGCGGCGTAATACCGCGTCATGCCGACCTTTTTCTCGCGGAAGCGCAGCGAACAGCGCAGCGTCCCGTTGGTCACGACCCCGTCAGAAATCACGGGATAATCGGGAAGGCCGCCGTCGCCCCCGGACAGGGACCGCGCGTAAATGTCGGCCACCCCGTCCGGGAAACACTGTGCTTTACGGTGAATGCTCTTCGGTCTCCCCATCAGACCCTCCTGCGACGTTAATGTCGCGCAGCATCATAAGCTCGGGAATAAACGCCTCGACGTACTCGTCAATGGCGTTTTCCCGTGCGAACCGGCAGTAGTCAAACAGGAGCGCCCGGGCAAGGCCCTCGACGGTGTAATCCTGTTCGGCCCCGGCGATATGATCCAGATAAGCTTTTCCGCGAGCGATGATGCCGGTCAGCTTCGTATCTGTTCCCGCGTCCGTCCAGGTTATGTCAAGGTAGTTTTTGACCGCCGCGAGAAGGGCGGCTTCTGTCGCTGCTGCCATAATAGGTTATCAGGCGCTCGCCGCAGTCGTGACAGTACCGTCTACCACGACGTGCTGGACGGTCGGGATCAGGTTTTCGATGTCGCAGACGATGAAGTCGTTGGCATCGAGGGCGCGCCCGTTGCCGTACAGGTAGATCAGGTACACGCGCTCACGCTCGAGAAACTTATAGTGATCGCTGAATTCGATGTTGCCGCCTTCGCCGGTTCCGAGCCCCATGAAATAGCGCTTCGGCATCCCGAAGATCGCCTTGTTGGAAGGAACGGCGGGAGAAGTGATCACCTTGCACGGGTAGGGAAGGACGTCGCTGCGGTAGGTGCCGTCAGCCGTGCGCACGGTAGAGCCGGAGAAGACCTTGGTGTAGTAATCCGAAGGATTCACGACCATGATAAGGTCGGTGACGGCGCGCACCTTTCCGTTGCTGTTGATCGACAGCGTGTTCAGGATGGTCCCGAAAGCGGCGGGATCGAGTTCGGTCAGATTGGCGGTATCGCTCTTGCGCGGATAGACGCCATCTACGGCGTTCGAGAGCTGACGGCCCATGCCGATCGGTTTGTTCTTGCCGTCGCCGTCCACGATGGCAGCTTCGAGCGCGGTAGCAACCGCTTCCAGGAGTACTTCGCGGACATAGCGGTCAAGCCACTCCGGGCCGAGTTCCAGCATGTATTTTGCGACGGGCATATATGCCGTGAGCTGCGCCGCCGTCAGGTTGATCTGCACGAAGGACGCGCCGAGCTCGTCGGAAACGGTGGTGCCGAGGGGATCCCAGTCAGCCGTGCCGGACGTGGTGCTCTTGATGATCTTGGTCAGCGCGCCGGTGTTCTGGAAGTCGATCAGGCCGAGAAGCGGATGCGCCTCGCGGATGTCTTCAAACAACTTCTCGACAATGGTGTCCGGGAGAATATAGTTCCCGTTAGAGATAGCCTGACGCGGATCAGGAGCGCGCATGGCCTGAATCAGCTTCTGGTAGAATTCGTTTTCTTTGCCGGTAAGCTGGCGCACGCCGCGCTGCGCGAGAATAGCGACGTCCTGATTGGCTTTGAACTCCTCGAAGTCGGCGCGGATGCCCGCTTCAATGTCGTTCGCCAGGTCGGCGAACGCCGCCATATAGGCGTCTCTGTCGTCATTCTTGATGGAATCGCTCATGCGCTGCAAGATCGCAGCGCGCGTCTCGGTGAGGGTGTCGAGATTTACCATTATCATTTTCCTTTCTGTGCTTTATTTCGAAAAGAAGCGCATCATGGTGTTGACGGGCTTCTCGTCCGGCTTGGGTGCTTCTGCGGGCGCGTCGGTGATGTGCCCGTCTTCGGTAACGCGCCAATGCGGGATGTATGCCTGGCTTATTTTCTCTCCCGTGTCGGGCGCTGAGATTTCGTCGCACAGGCCCAGTTCAAGCGCCTGCGTCGGGCTGATCCACGATTCATGATCCATCAGTTCGCGGATTCTTTCTTCGCTGACGGTTGCCCGCGACATATAGGCTGCGACGGACGCATTCGTGATGATGTCGAGATCGTCGGCCTGCTTTCGCAGCTCGGCGGAATTCCCGGCAGTGTGCATCCAGGCATTGTGGATCATCAGCAGGGACGCCGGTCTCATGATGCGCCGTTTCCCGGCCATGAAGACCACGGAGGCAATGCTGGCCGCAAAGCCGTTGCATACCGTTTCGCAGTTTTCAAAGGCGGCAAGCTCGTTGTAGATCGCCAGGCCCTCGGCGACTTCTCCGCCGTAGCTGTTGATATGCACGGAGACTTTGTTCACGCCGTTTCTGCGAAGCTCGGAAAGCTGCCGCGAAAGCGTATAGGACGAAACGTCCGAATCAAAAAATTCCCACGAGGTAATGTCGCCGAAAATGTACAGCGTCGCGGCGTCGTCCTGCGATGCGAGCTGGAAGTATTTATTCACTCTGTTTTTCACCTCCGTTCACAAACGATCCGGCGGACGCATTGTTGAGCGTGATATAATGGCTGTCCGCCCATTTTTCGCCGATCGGGAGTTCCCGGATCATGCGCTCTATATCGTTGACAGACACGATGCCGCTGCCGACAAGCGAGGAAAGATGTGACCCTTCCTCGACCAGCTCGACGTGCTTGATCTGTCTGGTATCCACGCGAAGGAAATTGCCTTTCATCACCGCGTTTTCGCCATAGCGTTTGCGTGAAATCTCCGCGGAAAGCTGCTCGCAGAGCGGAACGAAACGCGACGTCAGGAAGAAGTTCAAGGCCGGTTCGACGTCGGTGTTGCTTCCGTTGATAAGCTGAGGCGGGACGCCGTATGCCCTGCCTACGATATCGCAGGCGTCGTCTATCAGGTTCCGGATGTCGCGCGTCGTTTCCGCAGCATAGCTTTTTTCAGCGAGGTTGTTGAACTTCATCCCCTTATATAGAGGGAGCACGCTGTTGTCGGCTTCCGCGAACTTGCGGAATTCGCCGTTTTTGATTTCCGCGAGGTTGTCCTGGAATGTCTTTGTTCCAGCCTGAAGCGTATCGAGTTCAAGGGTGCCCCTGATCCCGCGGGATTTTGTATACCCGGAGATGGCAGACTTTACGATCTTTACGTAAGTGTCGCGTATCTGGTCAAGGCTGATCCTCGGCCCGTCAGGGCCGGTAAGATACCCGCCGCTGTTGAAAAGGTGGATCACGTCGCGCTCATGGAATACTTTGTTCGAAGAGAGCTCGCCGATCTGCACCTGCGTATAAACGCGGTCGTCGATCACGTCATTGCTCGAGGTCCACGAATCCGCGGGGTAAAGCCGATTTCCGATTTCGACGATGATTTCCTCGCCGCGCGTAAACAGGTTGTCGAACACGCGGTACCAGAAACCGGCAGGCGTAAGATTGGACGAAATGGCGTGATTCCAGCGGTACCATTCGCGCCCGCGGTGCTCCTTGAAGTTCTGGAACGTGCGGAATTCGCGCGCCGCGACCATTCCGGACACAAGCGTCACGACGCTTCTGTACGCATCGTCAAAGGCAGCCGTCGCACATTCGAGCGCGTTGTCCCATGTGAGCGCATCATTATTTCGTTTTACGTCCTGCCCGAAAAGAGCGGCCAGCCATTCAAACGCCATTCTTTTTAATCCTCACCATGAAAACGCCCGCAGCGCGGGGAGTTCACCAAAAGCCTCCGGTATATTTTCTTCGAGTACCATTGACGCGACCAGCGCCATAAACGGGTCGGTCTTGCGGCTTTTGGCCTCGATCTTGCCGTAATAAAAATTCCCCGTGTCGGTACCGTCTTCCCGTCCCTTGCGCAGCAGCTTCGTGTTGTTCGTCCCCCAGCGCAGGCACGGATTGTCTCCCCAGGTAAAAAGCTGATTTGTGAAGCAAGAATCAATGACCGGCTGCACCTTCATGATATCGGAGGGCCGGATCAGCTTTAAGTTCCCGGCGTCGATTGAAAAGCCCGCGTCAAACAGGGCGCGCTTTACAACAGCAAAACGAAAGTTATCCAGCGCAAGTCCGACGATGTTGTACCGCGTCGCCGCTTCACTGAGATAGCAGGCGATCAGGTCGGGAGATATCTCCGCTTCGTCAACGAGCGTAAGAATGCCGTTCGCCGACCATTCGTCCAGCGGAGCCTTGACGCGCCCGTCAACGATATCCTGCGACCGTCTTGACGCCCAGGTATGGTTGATGTCGTAGCGCATCCCTTCCGCGCCCATGAAATGAAGATTCACCGAGCAGAAGTCCCGCAGGGAAGCATAGTCGATCCCGGCGGAGCAGGAGCAGCCTTCCAGGTCCGGGAGCGGCCTGTTCGTCGCCTTGACGTTGTCATAATCGGTCACGCGGAATTCGTTCGATGACGGCGGAATGTTGAACCGCTTCGCCATAAACGCCGGGAGCCGCGACGGGGACCGCACCCATTCGGCATATTCCTTTTCGATTTCGAGCCGAAGAGAGGGAAGATAGCGCAGCCCCGGAACCGCCTTTTCCCACATCGCCGGATCGTGTACTTCCGCTTCCGCGTCCAGCTTGCAGATAAAAGGCAAGAAGCCGCCGTCTTCTTCGCCGCCGAAAAGGATTTCGTGGGCGCGCTCCTTCATATCGTCGAGCGGGCCTTCCCGGACGTCGCCGTCCGTCGTGAAATAGCTGCGACGAGGCTGAGGCTTTTTCCCCAATCCCGTAGTGAATACGTTGATATTTTTATAATCCTCGTATTGGTGCAGCTCGTTGAAGATCACGACGCCGGAGCGCAGGCCGTCTTTACCCTTCGGGTTATTCGTTCGGCCTTTGATCGTGGAGCCTGTTTGCAGGCTTCGCACGGCCTCCTTGTTCCAGGCGAAGAAGCGTTTCAGCTTCACGCGGTTCTCCGGCCGGTCGAAGGCGTCGATGATATCCCGCACGGGACGCATCGCCTGTTCCTCGTTGACGGCGCAGATATCGACGTCGTATGCCGGAATCCCGTTATAAGCAGAGGAGAGGCAGACGGCCTCGACGGCAATTGTTCCGTCCTTGCCCGCCCCGCGCCCTTGCAGACACAACAAATCAGGCCAGCGCGGTTGTTTAACATTACGCTCGTTTGTATATGTACACAGGTGCAGCGCGAACAAAAACTTTTGCCATTCGAAAAGCTCGAATCCGAAATATTTTGCGATCCCGAGATAATGGTTGAGCTGTTCCTCGTCGGTGACGATTTCCTCGTCCTCGAACGCGCGTTTCACAAGCCGGATCAGCGCGTGCTGCTCTTGGCAGGCTTGAAGCTCCCCGCTCTCTATCATCCCGATATATCGGTTAATATGTTCGTTCACGTCTGCCCCCAGTCTGCATCATATCACAATACATGTGTCAGTTATCACCATCTTTTTCGAATTACAGCGCATCATCCCCCATCATGGCGTCTTCGTCCGGTTTGATTTTCAGATATTCAAGCAGCTTGACCATTTGCGCGTTGACTTTGACAAGCTCGCTGACCGAATCATTTTTTACATACGTCTTCCGGTTGTCTCCGAAAACCTTCTCGACGACAGCGCCGCGCTCTTTAATGTCCTCCTCCAATTGGTTCTTCACGCGGACCAGCTCGATATAATCATCGATCAGGTCATAAAAGTGGGCGGCAGCATTCCCGCGCCGCTCGATCTGGTACATCAGCGATTCGCGGATCGCTTTTAAGGTTTGTTTCTTCACGGGTACTCCTTTCGTCAAAAAATCTCACGCGAGGGCGAAAAATCTCTTCTGTCGGGGACACGCCCGAGTGAAAGGGGAAAATTTAATTTCCGGTTTTTGGAACCGGGGGGCAGCCTCTGCCATCTCACCGGCGGAGCCTGGCAGGACGCACGAAGGATCGAGCCGGCAGCGCGGCGGACCTTTGTGCATCTGGCCGACCCGCCCGAACCGGCTGCGGGGCGTGCAGCCTGGCGGCGATCAGACCGGCGCGCCGACGTGCAGCGCAGCACAGCAGGACGGCGGCAACCAGGCAACCCGGCCGCGCTGGCCGCGTGCATTGTTAATACGCAATGCGTGATTTGTTTACAAAAAGTACATTGATTTATTGCTACGCAACGCGTATAATATATGCAAATCAAGCCCACAGGGCGATAAAAAATGGAGGAACAAAAAATGAAAAAAGTAAAAATCGGAGCCCTTTGCAAGGTCATCGACGCAATCCGCGATACGAAGCGCGAACAGGCCGTCGAGGTGTACGACGGACGCACGCCGCGCGCAGATAGAAACCGAACTGGGGGAACTGGTAGCGCAGCGTGACGAGCTGGCCGCGCCGATTAAGGAAGCAATCGCAGAGGCCGAAGGGCGGGCCACGGAGCGAACGATCACGGTTTCCGACATCCTCGGACGGCTGGATAGCATACAGGATCATATAGGCATCGCAAAAACGCGCATGAAGGGAATCACCGTCACCGTGTGCGACGGCGCCCAGAGCTTCCCGAACGCTTACTATAAAGCGGGAGCGCCGATGGCTACGTACTTTACGGCAGAGCATAACGGTAAAGAGTGGGTGATCACCGACATATACCGTACATACTGCCGCGGGACCGTCGCACAAATCGCGCTGACGGATGACGCAAAGGCGGCGATAATCGCCAGCAAAGAAAGATACTGCTAAGCGCAGACGGGCACGGGGGCGCCCCCCGTGTTAATGCGGCATCCCGGTCCGAAGCCCGGGCGAACGCAAACGACAAGCGGCCAGAGCCGCGGAAAGAGGAGAAGCATGACTAACAAAGAAGTAGCCCAGAAGATCGTTGACAGGATCGTCGACATGATCGACAAGAACGGCGCGCTGCCGTGGGTAAAGCCGTGGAACCGCAAACCGACCACGATCACCATCAAGGACGGCGTGAAGACCGTCACAGTATATCCGGGCGCATGGAACCGCCAGGGCGTTCCCTACAAGGGAGCCAACACTTACCTCCCGGAGGGCGAGTATATCACCTTTACACAGTGCAAGGCCGAAGGTGGCAGCGTTAAAAAGGGCGCGCACGGCTTCCCCGTGATATACTGGAACTTTTACAAAAAAGAGGAGACCGACCCGGACACCGGCGAGAAAAAAGAAACAGAAATCCCGCTTTTGAAGTACTATACCGTCTTCCGCGTCGACGACTGCGAAGGAATCGAGCAGAAGCACCACCCCGAGCCGCAGACGATCACCGTCCAGACGATCCGCGAAATCCCCGTCGAAATCGACCTGAACCCCGCCGCCGAGGCGATCGTGGCCGACTACGCGAGCAGGGCGGGCGGCGTTTTTGAGATCAGGCGCCGCGAGATATCCCAAAGGGCTTTTTACAGTCCATCCGAAGACTATGTACAGGTCCCGGCGCGTGCCCAGTATGACGCCGAAGCCGAGTACTACAGCACACTTTTTCATGAGCTCGCCCACAGCACCGGCCACAAGAGCCGTCTGAACCGCTTCTCGGGAAGCGGAGCGGCCGCGGCCTTTGGCAGTCAGGAGTACAGCCGCGAGGAGCTTGTCGCAGAGATCACCGCGGCGGGAATCCTGAACGCGCTGGGAATGGAGACCGACGGCAGCTTCCGGAACTCCGCTGCTTATGTAAAATCGTGGGTGTCACATATAAAGGCCGATCCGCTTATGTATGTTACAGCGGCGAGCAGAGCGCAAGCCGCCTTTGACATGATCACCGGCGCCGCCGAAGGCGCCGAGGAAGGAGGCGAGGAGGCATGAGGATCAATGGATCGGTTTTTACGGTAGTCGTAAAGGGCGGAAATCCCTATATCATGTGGGAGCATGAGCACCGGGAAACGCGATTTTTGCGGATATGGTGCGCAAAAAGCGATACCCCCTATGTAAAATATGGCGGGAGCTACTGCGGGAAAACGTACTTGACGCCGGAGATGATCGAAGACCTGAGGAAGCTAATGCAGTAACCCCCACAGGCCGCCCGCGCGGGCGGCCTTTTCGCGCGCTGTGCGTTCCATCCGGCGATCCGTCGATGGGATACCGGCGGCAGCTTTGGCCGCGATCCAGGACAGCAGCACGCCAGGCGGCGAAGACGGCCGAAGCCGTGCCACGGTCAAGGCTTTTACCGGTCAGCCGCCGACGCTTTCGCGCATCACCGCGGCACTGCATCACCGCGAGAAAGTGCCCGGGCATGGTTTTGGGAGCCGATTCCCGCGCGCGGCGTCTTATACCCTCATGCGTGATTTTCGGCTCGGCTTGGCTCGGCTCGTTTTTCGGAAAACTTATTTCAGATTTTGATCTTCTTCGGATTTTGACGCTTTTATAGTGTCGCACAGAGCATCAAGATCGCAGGACAGTTTTTTGACGCGGCATGATAAATCGACAAGAGATTTTGAAGCATCTTGCAAATTTCTTGATATATCCCCTGTTAATTTTCGAGAATACCATTCTCGAAGCGGTACAACACGCGCATTTCCGCCGGACAATTCGACGATCTGAAATCTCAGCATATTAAGCTGCCCCACCGCAGGATCATTTACAAGCGATTCGATACTATCAAACAAAAGCGCCGGGTGAGCCTCGTCGCATAAGATGACATGCGGGGGCGTATAGCAAAAGCACACTCCGCTGAAATACCGCCCGTCTTTCTTCCGCCGGATCGCATACCGCACGACCGGCGCGCCGTTTGTCTCATTTCCGCTCATTTCTGTCCTCCTTTTTTATCTGAAAAAGCAGCTCGTCCGCCAGGAACATCAAACACGCTATATCAAGCGGGATCAGCCATATCAACGACGGGGCAATGACTTTTTGCAGCAAAAAATCCAAAAGCATTGTTTATATCACCTCTTTGTTTTTCGGGAAAATGCGGGAGAGCGATTTTCAAAAAATCGCCTGGATTAAATCGTCATTTTGCGAGGGGGGGGGTATTTTTTCAAAAATCCTATTGACAGACTACGCATTGCGGTGTATAATGGTATCATAAAACAGCGGCACAGCCGCAGGAGGAAAAAACATGAATTACATTACGCTGAAATCTCTGCTTGCCTCGGCGCACGATTGTCAAACGCTCGAACAGTTTATCGAGGAAGAGGGAGGAGCATACCCCGATCAAAACGCATTCGACGACGGCACACTTGAACAGCGCCTCGCGCTGATCTGGACGGTCAGAAACGGCGTGACGATGAAGGAAATTATTGAGATGTACGGGGGAGCGGCAGAATTCTCGCGCCGTTTCGGGATCGCATACAATACCGCAAACGGATGGAGCACGTCAAGCTCCGCCAATTCGCGCAGCGCGCCGGAGTATGTGACGCTGCTGTTTCTGTCCGACTACCTTTCGGACGACGGGAATTTTTGAGGGGAGGGAAAGCTTTCGGCGCGCTTTAACTCAATCCCACCGTTCCGCCGTGATCGGTGGTTCTTTCGGCGCGCCAGCGCGCAGCCTCTCGGGGTGGCATACCGTCTCATGGCAGTCCCGGCAGACGCTCACGAGCTGCCGATGTTCCTGCCCGCGCTCGTCTGTGTAGGTATCGGATAACGCCAGGTCCGGGCGATCCTCCAGATGCAGCACATGATGGACGAGCACCGCCCGGGAATACCGCCCGCGCGCCTTGCAGTAGACGCATTCGAAACGGTCTTGGTCAAGAATTTTCTGCCTTTTTGCGTGCCATAACGGCGTGTCGTAAAAGGGGTTATGCTTCCATTCGCTCATGTAATTCCCCATCATCCATGGTGCGCACAGGCTTTCGCGCGGCAGCGCGGCACCGCATCACCGCGGAGAAGTGCCCGGGTATGGTTCGGCGGATAAAGTTTACCGCGCGCGGTAATAAAGCCTCATGCGTGTTTTTTGGCTCGAATGATTTTCAGTTTTTTCTGCACGTTTTTTTTCTCGCGGATTTGATCCGCGTTTTTTTATTGCTCTGCGCCGCAAAATCGCCGTTCGCATCCGGGAAAGGCCGACGCCGGTCAGACGTCGCCGCCGCGGTCCTCGTCCCACGAGGAGTAAAACCGCGCCCGGATGCGGTACAGCGTCGTTTCGGAGACGTTGTACTTCATCGAGATCGACACGATCGACTTGGGCGTACACATCACGTCGAAGAGGGCGGAGGCATATTCCCCGCCCACGTCGGCGCAGAGACGGTCGATCTTTTCGCGCGTGCTTTCGTCGGCCTTATCGTAGTTCAGGCAGGAAAACCGGATCAGTCCCTGCCGGATATATGGCAGCTTCACGCCGCGCAGTTTTCGGAAACAGGCGATATCCGGTTCACCTCCTGCTCATCGGCCAGACGCCGCGCATGTTCACTGCCGCCTGCCGCGGTCATGGTACATCAGGACGACCAGGAACACCACGAACAGCGCGGCGGCCAGCGCGGCGAAAACGTATGTCGGTATATCCAGGATTTCCATGCAGGCCAGCACGACCACGGCGAGCGAGACCAGCAGGAAAGTCCATAGGATGAGCTGCGAGATGTTTTTCATAAAAAACCTCCGCATTAAATCTCGTTTTTGCGAGGGGGGTATATATGCGGGTATCTTGGGTCATCAATGACATGACTCACGCTGGACACCATCTTCCCGTTCTTCCTGTTTCGTATAAAGTACATTTTGCCATCTTTACCTTTCCATTCTCCATGTTTCATCCACATTAACAAGGCCTTTGTTTGGGAAGAGCCATTTATCAAGCGCCATAAAGCATTCGTTGCACAGGTCAATGTCACGCGGTACCCCGTAAGGCCGTGTGAGGCGTATTTTATAGTTCGCTTCGGGATCTAAGATCGGTTGGTTGTCTCTATACATACACCCCGTTTCATTATTTGTGATAGTTCGACCGCATCGGTCACATTTGTAAAGTGTCATTTTTCCCTCCTATACGCCGCACCAAATGGGGGGTATTTGTTGCGGCATTGCCCGCATTGTCCCCGTTAAATCCCGCATGCATACACCCGCACCTCATATGGTAATCGCCTTTACCGTCATAATTTCATGGTTCTCAACACAGCTGTATGGTTGCGGCGGGTCGATAAGAAAGTAGGCTCTCTCTGCCTCTTCCCGCGTGTCATAGTACTTGGCTTTTGTGTAATCATCACAGTACTCGACGTCAACGGTAAAATAGCCAGGATACTGCGGAAGATACCGGCGCTGCGCGTCGACCACAAATTTCCCGGTCTCTTTGTTGCGAATGATATATCTGTATTTCATTCGTCATTCTCCCAGGCCAGCACCTGCCCGCACCTGCACCGCGTGACCGGCCCGAAGTAGGACGTCCTTTCACACACTGCGCCGCAGGTATATACGCTGTATGTCTTCGGCAGCCTGCTCTTGTGTTCGTACAATACCTCGCCGCAGCGCGGGCAGAGGACCTTTTCGCCGTATTCCGGCGCGTTCTCGTGCATGGGCTTAACGATCGGTTTTGCGGGGATGCGCATATTCACAGAATCGATAGCAACAACAACATGCCTTAGGTCGTCGTTTTGCGTTGAAAGCAGTGTTCTCACATTTTGAAGAAATTCAGCGGAAATTCTCAGCTCGTCGATTGACGGCTCACGCATTATGTCACCTCCTCAGTTTATCCAGATTCTCTTTATCCTGCCTCAAACACGATAACAGCTTCGCAAACCTCAAATATTCCGCGCCCTCCGTCAAGCATATCGGCTTCTCTTTTGGCATCGAATTTGTTATTATATAACCTCGGAGGAGTAGAATCATCGGCAGGTACAATTTTGTAACCGGCATATTTTAATCCGTGCTCATGTTCAAAATTCGACACGATCTCGCCGGACACCCTATTTTTAATAAAAAAATACTTAAACTCAATCGTGTCCATCCCGCACCTCCCGAAGCTCGACCCGCACCTTCTCATACTGTTCCGGATCGATCTTCATGACCGAGCACGCCGCGTCGAACTTGTGCTCGGTAAACAGCTTCGGCGGGCGGTAGTCGTCCGCATCGATCGGCGCGGGCACCTTCTCGCCGTAGTCGACCTTCGAAAGCAGCGCGCCGGTTGTCCTGTTGCGTAAAACATAGCATCTCATATATTCACCCCATTTTAACTTGCTTGTAACTTGCTTGTAACTTGCTTGTAGCTTGCTCATTCTTTGCAAGCGTAAACCTTCACCGTCCGCGGGACGCAGCCGCGCACAAGGTTGACGAAACGCGCCTCGTCGGACGACATAAGCGACATATGGATCAGGTAGATTTCCCGGCAAAGGCTCATGTCGCACGCGGACAGCCAGCCGCGCAGGAGCTGCACGTCCATATGCGTCCGCATGATGCGTCGTTTCAGCTTTTCAGGCAGCCGGTTTTTGTGCATCAGCGCGCGTTCGAAATTTGCCTCGACCGCCATGATCCCGCATTTGGCGCGGACGGGTATGCTCACCGTGTCCGTCGCGAACAGCAGCTTGTCGCCGTCAGACGCGCGCACGAGGAAGCCCAGCGGTTCCGCGGCGTCGTGCATCGTCCTGAACGGCAGCACCGTAAAGCCGCCAATGCGCGTTTGTTTCCCTGCTTCCAGCACATGCGCCGAGATATCCAGCGTTTCGGTTGTGCCGCGGGAGGCATATACCGGGATATTGCACTTGATAAGGTCTCCGGCGGCGCGGGAATGGTCGAGGTGCTCGTGAGAGATGAGCGCCCCGACCGCCCGGCCGAGATCGAAGTCAAACGCCGTTTTGATTTGCTTGACTGGGATCCCGGCCTCGATGATCAGCTTCTCGCCGGTCGCGCCGTCCGTGACGATATAGCAGTTTCCTTTACTGCTCGATGCCAGGGATCGGAATTGGATCATATAAACCTCGTTTTCCAGGCCCGGGCCTGTTCTTCCGTCAGGCCGGTAAAGTCCTCGCCGGAGACGCCGCACACGATAAAGGTCCCGCAGATGATGTCAACGATTTTCCCGTCTGCGTTTCGCAGCGGGCGGTTTGGGATCAGGTCATCGCGGTATTTGCCTTCCTCGTTGCAGATCATCACCACGCCTTCAGAAAGCGTCACTGCCTCGATATAGCCGTCGACGATCTTTTGCAGCTCGGTCAGGTCGTTCTTGATTTCCGCCTCGCGCGGATACCGTGTCGGCTCGAAGATAAGTACTTTCATGCCGTCACCTCAAAACGGGACGTTCGGCGTCTCGGCCTTCTTCGCCTCGCCCGCCTGCTCGTCTTCCTGCTCGTCCGTGATGTCGATGTTCTCCACGCCCTGCGGCAGGCGCTGCTGGTACTCCGCGCTGTTTTTGATTCTGTTCCGCATCCACTCGGGGAGCTTTCCGAATACCTCTTCGTCCCACTCAGAAATGTCAAAGTAGATCTGTTCGCTTTCCGCCTCCGGCACCGTGATCGACTTCGGAACAGACGTGATCGCCGTGATGCGGTTGAAAGTAGAATCGTTTTTCTCCTTGATCCCGACCGTCAGCATGGCCGGTCGGTTCAGAAGCAGCGCGAGATCAAATCCGTTCCCCGCCTCCGCGTCGGTGAGATCACGGTTGAACCAGGTCTGGATCGTTTTGTACAGCAGGCTTTTGTCTGACAGCGAGAGCGTGAACTCATTTGACAGCCAGCGAGGCTTCTGCTCTCCATCCACGTCAACCTTTTCGCCGATCACTTCGAAGATCAGCAGCACCTTGTGCTGCCACTTATTAAATTTTTCGGACCTTTGCTCCCCCAGATCGACGACGCCGATGCACCGTGCCGTGTAGGTATCCGCGGCCAGCGGCGGCACGCTGCTTTTTGCAGTTTTCTTTGCTATAATTGACATATCATTGCTCCTTTTCCTTTTTTTCTTTTTTGTCCTTGCGTTTTTTCTTCGGATGTTTCTGGCTCTTCTTCGGCTGTTTCGGTTTTATTCCTTTCGTCGGTCAAACACGCGATATAGTCGATTGATACGCCATAATAATTTGCCATTCTGTATGCGGTTTCGATGTCGGGGCAGGTTTTCCCCCCCCGCTCATACGCATATAAGCAATATGCTCCTACGCCGATAATGGGGGCGGCCTTAATTGCAGATACTCCTTTTTCTTCACGCAGTTCCCGAAGACGCTTTCCGACTTCCAGCGAATACTCGTTCATGCCTTCCACCCGCTTTCCGTTTTTGCTTGCAGAAACTTATTCTTTTCCACGCAAAGGCGGATCATCTGGCACGGGACATGAAGCAGATTCGTCACAGTCTCCGCGTTGTCCACGAAGACCGGCGCGGAGATTCCGTATTTTTTAGAAAAGGCGTTGATGATATCAAGCCCCGCGTTCACCTTCGCCGCGCTGTTCAGGTTTTTGTTGTAGCCGATCCCGTCCACCGTCGCCTCGCAGCAGTATCGCATCCCGCCGTTTTTCTGCTTCTCGAAAAGCCTGAACTTGACGAATTCGAACAGCGCGTTCACGCCCTCTTCGGCTTTCTCGGCTTTATAAACGGTGAATTCGTCGGCCAGGAAGAGCAGCCTGTCGTACTGATCGACGATCCCGGTCTTTTCCTGCAGCTCGTCCTCGAGCTGACGCACGCGCTCTACGACCGTCCTTTCCCGCTCGATATCGCCGAGGATGCGGTTGATCTCCGCCACGCGGTCCCGCTTTTCGCCGATTTCCCGGTCGATGTCAGAGATGATCTTGTTATGGCATACGCGCTCGAATCGTTCTTTTTCCTCGGCCGCGTCGTGTTTTGCCGTCAGAGCCTGCAGCTTTTCCGCGTATCCGTCCATATCAGACGGCTCGAACGGCTTGATCGCGAACAGCTTCTCGCTCACCTCCGCGGCCTCCTTCAATGCCTCGTCGCGCCGTTTGAATTCCTCGAGAAGTTCGGCTTTGGCGGTATCATACTTTTCTTTCAGCGCCTTTCCTTCTTCGGCCATTCCTGCCAGCCGCTCGTTCTTTTCTTCCTCGAAGTGTTGGCGGGCGCTCTGGATCGTGCTTTCGTCGTACTTTCGGCCGCAGCGCGGGCAGATATCCTCGCCGGAATAAACGTCCTCCTGCACCTCTTCGTAGCGTTTGCGCAGGTGATCCAGCAGATCGGAGAGCCTTTTCACCTCTTTTTTGCATCTGTCCGCGGCATCCTTCGCGTTCATGGCGCGCCGGTCGGCCTCGCGCTCGTCGTTACGCAGTCTGGAAATGTTGCTCGCCACGTCGTATATGCCGCGCTGCTCCCGGATATAGGTCTCATTCTCGACGTGCAGCGCGCGCAGTTCTGCTTCTGTTTCCCGCATCTCGGCCATGATCCCGGCCAGATTGACGTTGCTCATCTCGGACGCGCGATTCTCCATAAGCTGGTCTATGCTCGCGTTCAGCGACTTTTTCTCCGCGTCGAGCGCGGCCTTCTGCGGCAGTTTGTCGCGTTCGGACAGATAGCGCTTGCTTTCGCCGATCATGGCGGGCAGTTTCTCCACGGCCTCCATGGCGCGCTTGCGGTCGCGCTTGATCATATCCACCGCCGCGTCGAAGTCGGAGCCGGTTTTCATCATCAGCTCGCGCAGCTCGCCGAATTTCCCGCCCGCGTCCGCCATGATATCCGCGTCGTCTCCCATTTCCAGCATGTCAAACAGCATGACGCGCTGCTGCGTCCACTCGAGATTCGGGAAGCGGAAGACGCCGGAAAGGATGCGCAGCATATCGAGATCGCATATCTCGCTCACGCGCTCGTTGTAGTCCTTCATCGTGCAGGGGACGCCGTTGATCTCATACTCGTTTGTATTCCCCTGATACGTCAGCTCAGACCGGCCGCGCACGCGGACCCATTTCTGCAGATTGCGTTTCAGGAGCCGCAGCTCGTCGCCGTAGACCTCGAAGACGCCTTCCACCTCTGTCACGGCGTCTCGGTCTGCCACTGTCCCGTCGCCTCTGCGCGGCTCGATGGCAAACGCCGTGTTGTCGCGCGAATCGCAGCCGAACAGCAGCCAGCAGTAGGCGTCATAGACCGATGTTTTCCCGGTCCCGTTGTCGCCGACGATATCGGCGTCCTTCCCGCCCGGCAAGAAGTCGAACGAGAGCAGCCCCTTAAAGTCTCGGATTTTGAGCTCCAGCAGTCGGAATTCCATTTTTTTCTCCTCCCTTTTTGACGGTCTTGATGGAAATGCAATTGTGATCCTGCGTCAGGATAATGCCGCCTTCCGCCAGCTCATCCCGCATTTTCCGATTCATCATTTCCATGTTCTGCATGTTTTTTTCGATTCCATAATAGCTTTCCTCGTCGTAGCCGGTGATGATCTCCGAGAAGCCGTTCAGCGCGCGGTTCATCCGCTCGTAGCCGAAGCCGAAGCAATCGCGCAGCGTGAGCAGCATCGCGGAGATAAAGCGTTCCACGACCGCGTCGCGGTATCGCTGCTCGAAGCCGATCACGATTCGCTCCACGTCCTTTTTATAGGCGGCGGGAATGCTATCATAAGTCAAACGTGCTTTCATACTCTTGACAAAAACAGGGAGGGCGTGATATAATCACACTGTCCATGTTTTTCATGATTACTCCTTTCTCTTATTCTCGGTTCTGTTCATGTGGGTTTCCTCCGGAAGGCCGCTCGCGGTATCACCTCGCCGCGGGCGGCTTTTCTTATGCCGTATCCACGGATCGACGCCGAAGCGCCGTGTCGCCAGCGCGATCCGGTTTTTCATAACGGTTATGGAAATGCGATACTTCCGCAGGATATCCGGGGTTTCCATACCGGAAAGATAGTCGTCGAGAAGCTGCCTTTCCTCGGTCACGGTCCATTTTTTATACGGCTTGCATCCGGGGACGCCGTACCTCAGACACATAAGCCTCAGCGAGCAGACGTGAATCCCGTAATGCGCCGCGATCTGCTTCGTTGTTTGGCCCGCTGCATATAGGTCAGCGACCTTCTTTCTTTCCCCGGCAGTCCATTTTCTGGCCCCCATTTCGCGCCTCCTTCCCGCTCGATCTCCTCTTCCGTGCGGCCGATGGTAAAGAAACCCTCGTTCTGCACGATCTTGTATGCCTTCACGCCCCAGCACTCCGCGTCCACGTTCGGGGCGGGCGCGCCGGTACGCAGGAAGGCGGCGATCACCGCGTCCATGGTTGCCTGGATCGCGTCGCGCTGCTCCTGCGTCTTTTTCAGTTCGGCGGCCAGGCGCTTGTTCTCCTGCGCCAGCTCGATCGCCTTGTCCATCAATGCCTTCTGCTGTCTTGTTAGTTCGTTCATGTCTCAATCCCCCTCACAGCGCCACGCCGCGCGTCTGCTTGCGCTCGACCTTGATCCCCTTCGCGGAAAGCGACATCTTTGCGGTCGTGTTGTCGTTGATGCGGATGGTAGCCGCCCAGATCACACCATCGGCGAGCAGCGCCGCGAAGACCTTCATCTGCGCGATGATTCGCTGGTCGATTTCGCCCTCGAAGCCTTTCTCGGAAGCGTATTCTCCGAAAAGCTCATCGATCTTTTCGATGGCGTCGTTCATTATTACTTCGCGTCCTGCGAAAATCGCATTGTCAGTAGTGTTGTTTTCCATGTTATTTCTCCTTTTCTTTTTGTTTCTTTTATCCCCACTGCTCAGCCATAGCTTTTGCAATGCCGGGAAAAGTTTTTGATCTAATAGTAGCTCTATTTGAACGAATTGATTCCTCCCAATTTCTTGCTTTTCCGTTCGGATTAACGCCAAATAGTTTTTTGTTATCGGGTTTTGGAAGTCCATTTGTCTTCAAAATCGGTAACCCCTTCAACCATAGGCACGTAGCTTTGGTCACATAATTATCAGTGTCGTCAACGGATTCAGCAAACATGTATGGGCTAATTATTTCATCCGGTTTTCTGTACACAGTATTCATCACGCCGATCGGATTTTCGATTGCAATTCGTTCACATTTTGCCAATGCAAACATCATAAAAAAATTCATAGCAAAGATTCTTTTTACCGTCCGAATATTGATGGCAGAAAGATCATTGCATCTAATTGAGTGAAGCTTCGTACATACATTACTCAAATATGTGCAGGGAGGATGCGCTATAATCAAGTCCCATTTCTCTATAAAATGGTGTTCCCCCTCCTGATCTTTGAAACCGCACATACCGTCCAGAAGCGGAATCACGTCCTGCTTGATGTGCCATTCAAGGTGGGCACCCGAACAATCCTGTATATCGCAGGAATACGCCTCATGCCCGCGTTCCCGAAATGCCGTGCATACTCGCTGCGATTCCTCACAGGCAACAAGAACTCTCATTCCCATTTACCTTTTCTCCTTTTCTTTATTTTGTTGCTCCTCAAACATTCGTTCCGTCCTCCTCAGCGCCGCGTTGAAGAACTCGTCGGTGTCGAAGCTCCCGGCGGTCGTCGTCTGGCCGCGAGGGCCGTAACGGGCGGGCGCGGTGAGGTATTGGGGGAATTTGTCGCCGAACAGGGTGGACGGGCGCAAATAGTATTCCCACTCAGTCCCCATCCATTCGGCGCATTTTTTGTCGATCACGGTTTCAAGGTCGCTCTGCGTGTAGCCTTCCAGCAGGCGCTTCCCGATCAGGTTCAGGGTGGCCTCATCGGCGGGGAACGCTTTCCCAGTTCTTGCAGACAATTTTTCCAGCACTCCCGCACATAATATAGATATATTATTATATATATTATTACAGGATTTATTATGGTCGCCATTTTGGCGGGGTTGGTCCGCCATTTTGGCGGGGTTACCTCGCCAATTTGACGCATTATCCTCGCCATTTTGGCGGGGTTGGTCCGCCATTTTGGCGGGGTTTGTCTGCTTGATTTTGCGTTTTTTGCCGCAAGAATCCATTCGTTCGATAAGTCCGTAATCCACAAGTTTTTTTACCGCCCTCTCGGCGGTCCGTCGTCCGCATCCGCAGAAGTCGGCGATCCACGTGTTTCTGGCGAAGCAGCCATCGCCGGTGTCCAGGTTGACGATCAGCGCAAGGATGGCCCTTTCGGTAAGCGTGAGCCGTTTGTCTTCCCAGATTTCTTTCGGGATCCACAAGCCGGTGAAATTGTTTTCTTTCTTGTCCTTATCCGCCATCCAACCGCATCGCCTCCTTCCTGCGTTTTGTCAGCAGCGGCAGAAACACGTCCTTCACAGCCGGTTCCGCGATCTCCTCGTCACCTCCCTCGGAGCCGTCCGCCGGTCTGATCTCGGTCTTCTCATTGGCAAAGCTGCCGTCCGGGTTGCGCCGAACGATTATGCCGATCCGGACGCGGTTTATTTGTTCCACACGATCCTTCCGCATTCTTCCGCGCGGTGAAATCCGTTTGCAAAATCGACCAGCTTTGCAAGTTCTCGTTTTATATCTTCGCTTGCGTTTTTGCTCTGCAGCCCGGCCTTTACAAGGTGATAGGCGATTTGCCGAAGCTGCCGGTCGTCGAAATGTGCCGAAAGCGATCCGCACCACAGGGGGAGGCTGCTATAATCGAGGTTCGCGTGCGAGAGGTCCGCGTGCGTGAGGTCCGCGCCCGAGAGGTTCGCGTGCGAGAGGTCCGCGTGCGTGAGGTCCGCGCCCGAGAGGTTCGCGCACGAGAGTTTCGCGCCCGAGAGGTTCGCGCCCGAGAGGTTCGCGTGCGTGAGGTTCGCGTCCGTGAGGTTCGCGTCCGTGAGGTTCGCGCCCGAGAGGTCCGCGTGCGTGAGGTTCGCCCGTTCGCCGCCTTTTTCGCCTTTCAACCACATTTTGTGTTTACGCAGGATTTCCGTAAGCTCTTCCGGCGTAAATTTTCTCAATTCTTCCATGCTTTTCTTCCTTCCTCCTACGCCCATTCCCGCTCATAGTCCGCCAGAATCGCCTCGGTGGTGGCGAGAATCCGGTCGACCTTTTCACCTCGCCGCAGGCCGTGGAAGGTGTTGCTGATCTCCTGCGGCTGCGTGCTGATCCCGCGCTTTTCCAGCTGATGGACCAGCCAGCCGTTGGTCAGATAGTTCTGCCGGAGCCGCGCGGAAAGCTCTGTTCCTTTGCTCATGTTTTCCTCCTTTTACGTTTTGTTTACAAAAATAATATTTACAAATACCGAATCCATGCTATAATGTTGTTGTCGGCAACTGCATATTATCGGCCGCGGAGCGTCCCGCTTCGGGGGTGTTCTTTTTGCGCCCATTTGGTAAATATTTATTTTGTAAACATAGCATAGCACCAAATTTGATATTTGTCAATACCAAAAAGGGTATTTTTAATATATTAGAATTTTTGGGATGTGTTTTTTGCATGAATACGAGGGAAAGAATAGTTAAGCTGGTAAAAGAAAGCGGCTTGACACAAAAGGAATTTGCGGAAGCAATAAAAGCGCCCGTAACAACCGTGAATGGATGGTTCAAGAAAGACACAAAAAGCCCGTCTGCGGATTATATAATACCAATAAGCGAATTGTTTGGCGTGTCGCCAGAATGGCTGTTGACTGGGGAAGGGAAGACCCCGGACGATCAGCTTTCCAGGATCGAGTTCGCCTTGTCAGGCGAGATCAAGCAGCTCTCCGACATCGAAAAGCAGGATATCCTTGACTATATCCGTTTCAAAAAAGCGCAGAGAAAATGATCGATGAAAAAGCAAACAGGTGTTTGCATTTTGTCAACAACTGAAACTTAAAGGCGAGGAATTTCTATGAACGCCGTAATTTACGCCCGTTACTCCTCCTACACTCAGACCGAGCGCAGCATAGAGGGACAGATCGAGGACTGCACGCGGTACGCCGACGGGAACAATTTCGTCATCGTCGGACAGTATATCGACCGCGCCCGTTCAGGCACCTCCGCCGACGCGCGGCCGGATTTTCAGCGTATGATCCGGGACGCTGAGAAACGGCAGTTTGAAGCCGTACTTGTCTATAAGCTGGATCGTTTCGCCCGCAACCGGTACGACAGCGCCATCTACAAGGCGAAGCTAAAAAAGGCAGGCGTGCGCGTCGTCTCCGTCACCGAGGCCATTTCCGAGGACCCGGAAGGCGTGATCCTCGAAGCCATGCTGGAAGGGCTGGCCGAGTACTATTCCCGCAACCTATCCCAGAACGTCAAGCGCGGCATGAAAATAGCCCGCGAGCATGGGACGTTCACGGGCGGGCGGCTGCCTTACGGCTATGGCCTGGACGGAAAAAAGGTAATTGTTGACGAACATGAGGCCGAGGCCGTGCGGTACGTTTACTCGGAGTATGCGCGCGGCTCCACAATGCGCGAGATCGTGGAGGAGCTGAACCGGCGCGGGTACAAACCGCGGACCGGTGCAAAATTTACAACCAACAGCTTCCAGAGCGTTTTGCGGAGCAAAAAATATATCGGCCAGTACACCTTCGCGCAGGAGGCGTCAGAATGCGCGTATCCGCGCATTATCGAAGACGAGTTATATTATGCCGTCCAGGATCGTTTCGCTGCCGTGCGCAGAGCGCCTGCCGCGGGGAAGGCCAAAATTGCCTACCTGCTGCAGGGGAAACTTTTCTGCGGCCACTGCGGCGCAAACATGGTCGGAGAAAGCGGACGCGGAAAAGGCGGCGCGGTATACCATTATTACGCCTGCGCCAACCGAAAGAAGCGCCATACCTGCAAGAAGAAAAACGAAAAGAAGGACGTCATCGAGCAGTATGTCATCGACCAAACGCTCGAATACGTCCTCGAGCCGGAACGCCTGGACTATATCGCCGGTCGCGTCGCCGCGGAGTATGAGAAGGAATTCTCGGATTCCTCCATTTTGACCCTGCAGAAGCAGCTCGCCCAGATCGAGCGCGAAATGGACGACTGCGTCGATGTCCTGCTCGAAGTGAGAAAAAATGCGTTTCTGACGCAGAAGATCACGGAAAAAGTGCAGACCCTGACCGACCGCAAGTCTGAAATCGAGCTCGACCTAAGCAAATTAAAAATAGCCTGTAAAAACAGGCTATCACAGGAGGAAATAAAAAAATGGCTGAAATCTTTTGCAAGCGGGGATCCTCTCGATGAAGAGTACCGCCGCAGGATCATAGATATCTTTGTCAATGCCGTCTATCTGTATGACGATAAGATCGTGATCTACTATAACGTCAAGGGCGGGAAGCAGGTCACATATTCCGAGATGCTCGAAGACACCGCCGCCGCCGAAATGTCGGAGTGTTCGGATTCGGCGGGCAGCGCTCCGCCATTACTGGCGATATCCGAAAAACTGCGTTTACGCAGCGTTTCATTCGGGATCGCCATTCAAAGACGAGAGGGCAGATAACGCCCTCTCGTTTTTTTATGTCTGCGCTGGGGCACGTCGTCGAGAGGTGCGCGCAGTCCTGTTCAAATAAAAGTCAGCCGGTGTTTTCAACCGCTTTCGTCTCGATGTAGACGTCGCCGCTATCACCGTTCATTTCGTTCACCTCTGCTTCGATCAGAAGTTTAGCTTCCGTTTCGCCACAAATAATATTCCGCTCGGAAGCGAGCTCATGAAAGTATACAAGCGCCTGCGCGAGCTTGTCGGCGCCGTGCAGATTTTCAACCGTCTGCTCGATTGAGCGCACGACGATTCGCGCGATTTCCCGTTTCTCTCGGGTGTTGAGGAAGGCTTCAAAACGCACGCGAAGCCTCGAGGCGATCCACGCGATCGCGGCAAAGATGGCCGCGATAATCGACGGGATGGCCGCCTCAACAATGACCTTCCATAAATCCATAAAATCCTCCGTTAATTCTTAAAATCAGTTTCCGGGAGCCAAAACACGCCGATATTGGAATCGACAAGGCCCTTTGCGCCGTTGATACTTGCAGCACCCCATTGCCAGATTTTCAAGCGTGGATGCCCGACCGGTACGCCGCGCTGCTTCTCGCGCCATTGTGCCAGCCATAAGTCCCAGTCAGGCTCACAGCATAGCTTATACCTGATATAATTCGGATTTGTATATACCATTGGCACAAATCCGGACCGGTTTACCATGTCGCAGAAGGTGTTGACGACGGCGCGAAGCCTCGCGGGATTGTCCGGCAGATATTTGTCGGATTCGACGTCAACGGCAGCCCACAGGAGATGACGCGAGCGATAGGGGGAGATGGCGTTGAGATAGTACCGCGCTTCCTCGCGTGCCTGCTGCTCGTTCTTGGCCGTAAGATAGTGATAAGAGCCGCAGTACAGCCCGGCGTTTGTGGCGTTGACGATGTTCCTCTTAAAATACCGATCGGTAAAAAGATAATCGTCTCCGTTTTCAAGGTGCCCTTGTGTCGCCTTGATCATGGCAAAGCGCACGCCGTCAGCGCGGACCTTTTTCCAGTCCACCGACGCCTGCCAGACCGATACGTCAATCCCGTCGTACATGGTTTTACTCCCGCTCGTGCTCGACTTTATAAAGCGTTTCCAGCCTGGTCACGCGGTCGCGCAGTTCGAGGATGTCCCGCCGCATGTCGGCCATGTCGCTTTGGATCGTTTCGATCCCGTTTTTTATGTGCTTGATATCGGCCTTCATCTCGCCGTCTTCGCGCCCGGACGCCTTGATGCTTGCGAAACGCCCGATAAAGAAACCGGCAACGGAAAGGGCAAGCCCGGCGATTGCGATCGCGATTTCCATGCTTTACTTCGCCTCCACGATTTTATCGACGATGCCTCTCAGCTTCTCGTCCTTGGCGGCCTCTGCCCTGATGGCTCTTAACTGCTGTTCGGCAGTTTCGGCGGCGGCCTTCCAGTCCTTCATCGCCTGTTCCAGCTCCGCGGAATGGGCTTTTTCTTTTTCCTCTTCGGTGGGCTTTCCCATATAGACGGTGATCCTGCCGTCACGATGATCAACGATGTCCCCGGCAACAGAAAACTCGGATTTGTCATATTCGGCAATCGCATTGTTGTCTGTATTATCCTGGATGATTATCCGGGCGTTGTCCACGAAATCGGCGGCGACGTCAGCGTATTTGCCGAGGACGGTAAAGCGGATGACTTCGCGCCCATTTCTCTTTTTCTCGAAGATGGACGGCTCCGCGGGGATGGGGTATACCGCCTCCATATAGGGATTGCCGTTTGCAACAATCGTCATTTCGATCACCTCCGTTACGCGCGGAACTGTTCAAGGTAGTTTTTGGCGTCGTTTACGCGCTCGATCTGCCGTTTGTGCAGATACTCGTAAAACTCCATCATGCCAGCGGGAATCGCTTTCTCGGATTCTTTCGCTTCGTTGATGATTTTTACGACCGCCTCATGCAGCCGGTTTACGTGCCCCAGCTCTTCTTCCGCCAGGTCCGCAAATAGTTCGCCGAGCTTGTTCGCATCTCCCTTGTGCAGCACGGCTTCCTTGGCGTATTCGATCGCGCCGCCGACTTCATCGTCGATCATTTCGGACAGCTTTTTGATTATCTTCATTTTCGGTGTCTCCTTATGCTCTTGCGTCGGCAATACGGCGCTTAATTTCTGCCACGTCGGACGCATCAAGGGTTAAGACCTTTTCGTCCGGCGAAAGGACCGGAACGGAAGGAAGTTTGAGCGGAAATCCGCCGTATGTCCTAACGCTGTCTTCAAGCGCGCTGAACAGGACATCCATATCATACAGTCCTTCCGCGTCCGGGGAAAGCAGAGTTTTTACGATCCTGTTCTCAAAGAGCGGGTCGGCGGCGGAATAGTTTGCTTTTATAAGCAATACCGTTGTCGCAAACAGGATTTTTATGGGCTTATCCTCTACCTTGGGGATCAGCTCGTTTTCCGCGAATGAAATAACCCCGCTGATAATCTGATTTTTACTCGCTTTCATGTTTTCCTTTCACGGGGCGGCAGTATAGTCCGCCGCCCCTTATGTTTTGTTGGATCAGCCGTTGCTGGTGGAAGCGGTTCCGCTGGATACGGCGGGCGTCTGAACCTGCGTCGCAGGCCAGATATCAACCGGCCCCCAGCCGGGAGACACGTTTCTGTTGGGGACGACAAGCCGCGTGATGCCTCTCAGCTCCGCGATCTGCTCCTGCTGGTTTTTCATGGTCTCAATGGCAGTCGCGTTGAAAGCGAGCTGCTGAGAAATCTGCGCCTGAAGTCCTTCCGCTCTCTGATCGGTGTACTGAGCCGCTTTGAGGGAGACAATCTCGTTGTCCTTAGCATTGATCTGCTGGATCAGCCCCATCTCGTACCGGGTTACCGGTCTGTCGCCCGGATCGGGCGGCGGAGCATTCCGAGGGCCAACACCGAGAATCCCAGCCAGACCACCCGCGCCGGTGATTGCACTGAGAGCCGTACCGGCGATTCCGAGGCCGAGGGCAGTATTAGCCACGCCTCTGCTTGCATATTCAGCCATAAATATACCTCCATTTTTTGTTTTTGGGTTTGATTCTTATGGGTCGTTTACAGTACACGCATAGGCATCACTCCAATTGATAGATGTGTTTATAATAAAATTGGTGAGCGGTTTACCTGCTATTATCTTCGGAGCGCTCCGATTGCTCTCCGTTCCCCGTATCCTCAGGGTCTATGCTTCTGCTTGCACCCCCACCGTCCAGTGGCAGGCATAGGTCAAGTTCGTCACGTTTCCGTCTGCGATGTTGCACAGATACGCCGTGTACGAGCCTTCGCCGATTTCCGAAACGCTGACGTCGTCGATCTCGTTCGTCTGAGCGTCGGTCGTGACAGCGAACGGTGAACCGGTGACCTCGACGCCGTCCTTGAAGACCTTGACATAGTCATACCCGCCGAGCGTGATGACCAGCTTTACCGCGTTGTCCGGGATATACCCCGTCTTAAAGGCGAAGCCCTCGCCCTCGTACGGCATGATGGGGAACTGCTCGATCCGGTAGGCGTCCAGCTCCCCGGCGATCGGCGCGTAGGCGTTCGGCGTATACGGCACCGTGCCATAGTACCGCATGACATAGTACTCGCCCCATACGTCATAAAGCTGCTCCCGCGTCCAGCCGCGTCGGATGCACAGACCGCCAGCTTTGCCATCGTCGTAAGTACGGTCGGCGCATCCCTTTGTCGTTGCTTCGGATATCTCGACAAACCGGATAGTCCTGTCATCGCCCCGAATGATATCTGTGATGATCCCGGTATGATACCCCGATTGATTAAGGATATCGCCTATCAATATATCGTTGTCAGGCAACAGCTCTCCGCCGTCATTTAACTTGCCAATGGTGGATAACCCCGCAACGTTGCTCGGCGTGAGCCCCGTCGTGTCGACTTCCGGAACGTCAAGCGCATAGCAGGTGAGCCCAGAGCAGACAGTCGCATAAATCACAGAGATGTGATTGCCCACATTCCCGACGTCCCTCTTGCACAACGCAGATTTCGGGTTCGCAACAGATGAAATAAAAGTGCCAAAGTCGATATAATGGCCAACTGTCGCATAATTATAGTTGTAACCGCTTCTCATCGTGTTGATAACTCTCCCATAAGGGACGCCGGTATACTCAACCCCGGCCTTAAATGTTCCGAGATAATTTTGGGCGGATGCCGTATCAGGAATCTCAGCGCCGCCGCGCGATACCAGCATATACCGGTCAAGGTCTACGGCCGGAGTCCATTTGATGTCGGTCATCTGCCGCGCACGTTTGATGATGTTCAACTTGTTGACATCCAGCGGCGTTTCGTGCAGGCCAAGCTGTAACGCCATCGTCGAAAGCTGCGTTGTGACGCTGTTATAGTACTGCTTCGCGTCGTAGAGGATGAAATCGCCCAAAGACGCGCTCCACGTGAAGCGCGCGTATTTGGCATTTTCAGGGACGGTAAGATACTGTATTTTATAAGATAATGTTTCCGTTACTAATACGGTCGAGAACCATATCCTTTGGCCGCTTATATAATTTTTTTCGTTGTCATAGAAAGCCATTCCTGTATCTGTCGAGCTGGTACTGGTGGACCACAACCTCGAGTAGATGATGTTTTGAAAACCGGAAACATCTATATATTCAGTATGGTAAAGGCTCGATGTCTTTGTCTCTCCCGTAGCCGAATTAATCCCATCTGGAAAAAGAATCTTATTTCTATCCACATTTACAGGGCTTAAAAGTGAACCGTTTTTTTCAACTTCAAGTGCGCTGAATCCACCCACGTAATACGTGATACTCTGCGGCGTGGAGATCGTGTCGTTGAATTGCTTGGAGTAGTACAGGAATACTCCGTCCGCCGGCACCTCAAATTCGGCGGTTTCTCCAGCCCCCATACGCACCGGACTGCTCCACCCCGCCGCGTAATCGGGTGTCGTAGTGTTATCATGTGCCGAAGACGCCAGAAACGCAATATAGGTATAGGTGTCCGCATTCGCCTGTACCGCGATCTTCCCCGTACCTTCCGGAATCCGAAAGAGCCCGCAGTATCGGTTAGCCGAGGTCGACCAAACATTCGAATTGGTGATAAATCCCAGGACGTTGGAGGATTCCGGGACGAACGGCATCCCGCAGAGGATCTCCCCGTCGATGCGGTTGATCTTATCCCCAACCGTTTTAGCGTCCGCAGGTTTCCCGCTTTCCGTCAGCGTAGCATCCGTCTCATACACGGTCGCATTATACACACCGCCAGACAGCCATTCGGTACCGTCGTAGTAGTACCAGTTTCCGGCAGTATATCCGGCTTCTTCGCCGGTGTATACGTAGACTTTGGTTTCATCGGTCATGTCTGCCGCCGTCGCCGCCGTCAGCGGAGAGCCGACCGCTTCAATGGGAGCGAAGATCGTCTTCTGCTTCGCGTTCATTTTTGTGGCAAACTCTTGCAGATTTGCCTCAGAGACAAATTTTGTGCTCATTAGTCCACCTCCTTATTCGATCGTCGCAATGATCGCGTTGATGTCGCTCGTGGTAAGCGTCGTAAACCAGGACGCCGGATCGATCCACTCCAGGTCGTAGTCATCGCCGCTTGCTTTTACCAGAGCGTATCCGGAAGAGCCGCCGTCCGGGACATAATGCGGTGCGGCCCATTCCGTGTCTCCATCGGTGTCCGACTTTTTTGTAAGGACATCGCCGGTATGCCCGCCGATGGGTGCGCTTCCGGTGTCCGGAGAATCCAGGGAATATCTGCGCGTAAATATGCTTGCCATTTTTATACCTCCTTAAAGGATTATCTTTGATTCGGCCACAAATCCGGTGGGCGTGCTATCAAACGTGCGGAACCAGTATTCGGTCTCGTACCCCGGAGAGCCGTTGCCCCAGCGGTAAAAAGTAGTATGATCGCAGCTAATATAAAGGTGTGTGTCGTAGTAATCTTCATATCCGATGAAATACGAATTGGGGACGGTCGGCAGCCATACCACCTCGACGGCGTTTGGGGACGTCGAGCCGAAGTCAATGCTCCATGATTTGTAGCTCACATTGGAGATTGGCTCGACGTCGTTATCCGCTCTTTTCAGGGTGAAGTCGGTGCTGGTCGGTAACGGCCCCAGGGAGAAATAATAATTCCTCTCAGGGAAGCTCGTCCCGCTCCTGACGGGATTGAGCGAGAAAGAGCCGTTGTTGGCATTGAGCTTGAAGCCATAGCTGTAATCTACACGGTTCCCCTCGTGGAATTCAGCCCCCGACGTCGCCGCGATTTTATAGAACCGGTTCCCGCGCCGGAAGATTTCCTTCTGCGCGCCGCCGATGTTGGCATACAGCCCATCAAGTTCCTTCTGCGCGCCGCCGATATTGGCGTAAAGGTGTGTGATCTCCTTCTGCGCGCCGCCGATATTGGCGTACAGCGGCATTATTCATACACCCCCAGGAGCGCGCCGTTGCCGGTTGGAAGCCCGGCGACGGTCGAAAGCGCGATGTTCCGCACCTGATAGGAATTATACGAGGTGTCGTTGTTGGCTTTGAGCCTGCCGGTCAGAACGCCTCCGGAGAGCGGGAGATAGCTGCCCGCGCTGTTTATGAGCACAAAATTAACTCCGTCATAAACGAGCAGAGCCGGGCCGTTGGGCCAGATTTTGTCAAGTCCGTCTGCCGCGCCGCAGACGATCTGGACGCTCCCCAGGCCGTTGATATTGACAGACGGAGATGCCGCCGTGTTGCCATTGGAAAGCGTGAGCGCGACGAGCACGCCCGTCCTGAGCGTAAAGGTGGCGTCAGAGACAGACGCCATTTTCAGCGCCGTCGCCGCCTCGGTCGTTGACGCGGCGGCATATGCGCACGCGAGGAGCGTGCTGACGGACGCCGCCCACTGCGGGGTAATATCGCCGCTCAGTGCGTCGTTGATCGCGGAGACCACGCCGCAGAGCTGCGCATCCGAACGGGTGTCGTTTATCATAGACGCGGTAAGGGAGGACGCCCCGCCGGGGATCGTGACCTTGCAGAGCACAAGGTCATAAACGGCGGAAGACCTCGACGGCAGCAGGCCAGAAGCCGGATCGTCGATCCACAAGAGGTTGATTTCGCCGTTCGCCGTGTCGCACCGCTGCACGCACCAGTACTCGTGCTGATTCGTGTCGGCCGAGAAAGTCTTTGTCACAGCCTCGTCGTTATAGGCAAAATAGCCGTTGATGAAGCATTCGCCTGCCGAGATGGAAAGCGTCATTCCGGAAACGATGGACGGCGCGAAGCTCGACAGAGTATAAACGCCGTTTGTGATGAATGAATGGAAGTAGCGGGCGAAGAAATCTTGATTCTTCGCCTTATTCCCCTGCACCATTCCGCCGACTTCGCTGTATGAGGTGCTGTCGAAGAAGCCGTATTCCTGTGCCATATTTGCTCCTTATTATGCCTCGGGATTGATCGTGACGTAAGTCACGCGCCCGAAGTTGCTTGTATGTTTGACAAAATCACGCAGGCTCATAAACTGATTTCCAAAAGAGGGGATCACGCGCGCCGCGCCCTTCTCGTAGATCGTTGAGACCTCCGTGATGCGCGCGGAGACCATGATGCCGGTATAGTCGTCTGCGATATCGCAGAAATCGCCGACATTATAGTCTGTAAGATACCGCATATCGCTCTGATCCGCCGTGCCGGACACGGAATCCACCTTTCGGCATTCTGCCAGCGCGTTCGAGCACTCCGCCCGCTTTGTCGTGTCACCCGCCTCGGAATCAACGCTTATCATGAATTCGCGCCGCGGCTCCGTCCCGCCTGTGCCGTCAAGCGTGTAGGCGGTACCGTTATAGGCAATGCAGACGTTTTTATAATCCAGGATAGATTTTTTTATTTCGAGCTCGCGGATGTTCCCGAAGCTCTGGGAAAAAATCGCCCGGCTGTTCGTCGTCTGATTCTGTGTCCGGTTAAGACCTTTATAAACGCGCAGATTGAGCTTGTTCGCGCTGCGGTCGAGCGTGATGCTGGCGCCGCAGTATGTCCGTTGCAGCAGTTTGATCGCCCACTCATAGAGGTTTTCGCCGTAGTTGTAGGTGGCCGTTATCTGGTCGGACGCAGTCGAAACGTCGTAGGAAAGCGGGAGCGGCAGCGCCCTGGCGGTCGTGTTTGTCTCGCTTGTCACGCGGGTCCGAATGATCGTCCCGACCGCGTTTGAGGATTGCCCGTCCGCCGTAATGATCCTGCGCGCGAGCAGCCACAAAAGCCCGTTGCCGGTGACGGTGAGCTTCCGTTGTCCTGCGGCGGAGTAGGAAACGCCGGTGATCTCCATGATCCCGCGCTCGCTGTTCATGAGGTACGCCGCGCGCATGGCGTCCTTGGCAAGGTCTGGGGAAAGAGAAAGCGAGAATTCGCCCGCCGCCTGATAGCGGTCGATCCAGGTCAACGAAAGGTAGTCGTCGATGGGCGCGGAAGCGTAATTGAAATTGTCGTCGAGGAAATATAGCTCCACCGCATCCGCCTCCTATACGCCGAGATAGCCGAAGCTGTACCGCAGCGAGGTATTGCAGTAGGAGATACCGCTGTCCGCGCCGACCGATACGCTCGATTCGCCGACCGGAATCTGAAAGAATTCAGAATCCGCCGAGAACACATTCGCCCGGGCGCCGTTTTTGAGGATGGACTTGTGCCCGGCGCGGGTATCGATCACGAGGTCGTCGCCGTCCGTCAGCGTGAGCAGGGCCTTGACAAACTTCCCGTTGCAGTTGACGGATGGATTCACCGTGCTGCCCCCGGTGCAGACCAGCTCGCACACGATACCGGCTGGCACGTCGCCCGGGTTGTTGATCGTGATCGCGTCGGTGTTGACGACAAGGCCAGCCGTTGAGACCGGCGAAAACGGGAAGTTCAGAAGCGGCTCCCGCACAAGGAACTGAAACTCTGTCTCCTGCACGTCCTTCCAGTAAGGATCAGGCGCGACGAGCTGGATGGTGACGGCAAGCCGGTTCTGCCGGATGTTCGGCTGATTGAAGGACGCCCCCGCGGCCATCCTGACGTCGATCTTCCGCGTCACGCCGGAACGGGTGATAATGAGCGCGCCTTCCGCGCGCGGGTTAAGAAACGCGATCATTTCGCGCCGCGCTTCTTCGGTATCCTTGCGCGGCTTGCATTCCACGGTCAGGGTGATATACCGCGGCGGGACGTGCGCGCCGCCGTACCATCCTCCGTCCCGGGAAGCATAGTCCTCGATGTATGGCTGGATGTCAACCGCCTCGATGCCGGAAATGGCGACAAGCCGCCATTTTGTGGTGTGCGTCACGGTCAGCGTTTTCCCGCCGAGCGTGAGCATGATGTCGATGTATGGGATCATGCCGTATAAAGTGCCACCTCCACCGCCTCCTGGATTTTCTTTGCCGCCGTGGCGGGAGATTCGACTTCGACGTTGAAGTTGTTCACGATCTGAATAGGCTGCCCGGAATAGTAGTCATATGCCTGATCGCCGATGGTATAATAGCCGCGCTCACGGTTCAGACGGTCACGGTCGAGGGAGGAGTAATAGCTGATCTGCCGCGGGGTAAGGGCAAGGCTTGCCGCCAATCCGTACTCTTCCTCCATCGCCGCCGACAGCTTTCCGGCCATTTCGCCGACGATCCCGTCCACTTCGTCGTCCCAGTCATATCGGCCCATTGCGTCATAGATTGCAGACCCGGAACCGCTCAGAGCGGTCGTCACGCCGACGCCGGTATTGAGGATTTTTGCAATCTCTGCGCCGGAGAGGGAAGAATCAAAACCCTTGGCGTACATGGCGTTGAGCCAGTCGTCGTATTTTTCTTTCGAGAAGTTCAGGCCGAGGTCGGCGAGATTGTAAGAGGAGGCGCTTCCGACCTTTTTCCCGTTTACGGTAAGGCCGCCCTGCGCGATGGCGTCGGACAGGGCGTTTCCGAGCTTCAAGGCGTCCTGCATGGAAACGGTGATCGCTTCGGCGATTTTCTCCCCGACCTTGGAGGCCGTCTTCTCGGCGGCGGTCCCTGCGTCGGAGACCATCTTCGTCACGGCGTTTGTGACCTGCGAGCTGTTTTTCGAGATGCTCTTGGCGAGATCAGACGGGAAGTAGCTTCCCTTGGACTGCGCGTATTTGTGCAGCGCGTTCTCGTACTCCTTGACGGCCTTCTCCTCGGCTTTGAGCTGCGCTTCCAGTTCCTTCTGCTGCTTCTCTCGGTTCTTCTTTCCCTCGGCGTTTACCGTATCGTCGGTCATGCGGTAACGCTCTTCGAGGGCTTTCTGTTTTGCCTTTGCCTTGGCCTCAGCTTCGGCTTCGGCGTCTTTTGCCGCCTTTGCCGATGCGCTCGCGGTCGTCGCCTGCGCCGTGGCGATCTCTTGCAGCGTTTCCTTGGTGGTCTCAACGATTGCTTTCTGCCCCTCGGTCTGAGAGTTCACCCAGGCGTCGGTCATTTCGAAGACGTCGTTTTTGATTTCCTCGGTGGCGGTTGAGATTTTGCCGGACGCGATTTCGGCGTTGGCCGCCGCTTCTTCGTACTGAGAAATATCCGCAAGAAGCTGACCCTGCGTTACGGAAAGCGCCTGCTGCGCGACCTTGGTTTTCTGGATCGTCGCGGCAAGGCCCGACATCTCGTCGCTTATTTCTTTGATTCTTTGCGCGGTTTCCAAATAGCCGTGGCTATAATTTCCGCGTATAAGGTCTTGGGGATCCCAGGTATCGAGCTCTTCTTGCAGCCTTTCACGCTCATATTTCAGCTCATAATATTTATGCTCGGCTTCTTTCAGCTCGTCATAAATTTGCTTCTGGCTTTCGCGCCC
>Ga0310690_10001794_pt1 | contig 37243 bp, 63 predicted proteins | sample AusTroGonzalo_MG_2_FD_207661 | JGI IMG/M metagenome (GOLD analysis project Ga0310690, IMG submission 207661) | Bovine rumen microbial communities from tropical cattle in Woodstock, Queensland, Australia - Gonzalo_04 (v2) (version 2) | ecosystem: Host-associated > Mammals > Digestive system >...
ATTTTGGGATTGGCAAGTTTCGCAACCGCCAATAAACTAACCAACAAACAAATGATAAAGGCAATTAAAATATTTAAATATTATCTGAAAGTCGGGGTTTTATAATGGAGAAACAAGAAAAATTTATGTTTTATGAAAACTTTTTGGCCGCGATCGACGCATTGCCGGAAGAACAACGCGCGAAGGCTTGCTATGAATTTTGTAAATATGGCATTACCGGCGTTTTGCCCGATGATGTTTATATAAGGTTTTTTTGCATTGGCGTTTCTGCTTCGGTTCAAAAATATACAGGTCGCGGCGGAAATAATAATCCAACGGGAAAAAATCAATATACAGGAAAAGAGGTCAAAGAGGTCAAAGAGGTCAAAACAGGTCAAAATGGTCAATATGGTCGGAATGGTCAATACGAACAAACAGAAACAGAAACTAAAACAGAAACAGAAACCGAAGCAGAAACCGAAACTGAATCTTTTTCTCTAAAAGAAAATACAAAAAGAAAAGTTGTCCGATTTAAAAAACCGACAGTCGCGGAAATTGCCGCATACTGTCAGCAACGACAAAACGGGATCGACGCGGAACAATTTTACGCTTATTATGAAAGCAAAGGTTGGAAAATCGGCAGGAATACGCCCATGAAGGATTGGAAATTTGCCGTTATAACATGGGAAAAACATAAACAAAAAAACACGTTTTCAAAGCCAACAAATAGTTTAACCGATGAAGACGACGGCAGAATGTCGCCGGAACAGGAAGAAGCGTTTTGGAACGCCTGGAATACCGAGGCCGAAAAAATAAGAATTGAAGCCATGCAACAACAAAAGGAAGGTGAAAAATGAAGCAATCCGATGATATATTCCGATTATCTGATTTATTCGGCGTGTTTGTATTTTTAATCATAATTTCGATTATTGCGATAACAGACGCAATATCAGACAGAAAAAAGGAAAATCGCAAATGAAAAAACAAGAATTGATGACGGACGACGTGAACGCCTTAATTCACAGAATTGAATTAAATCCGAAATTGAACGCCTTGTTTGTAAAGCTATTTGCGCTTTACGGCTTGCCAAAATGGTTGACGGAAAAAAAGCCGTTTCAAGACCCCGAAATCTTAATTGAAGAATGGGAAAAACTTGTCGCCGATTATGACGATTTGGACATTATGGAAGCGTCCAACAAGTTGTTTAAATTCAACAAATTAAAATCATTTCCGACGGCGGCGCATATTAAAGCCGAATTGCCCGATGACGCAAAGATGATAAAACACGAAGCGAAAAAGGCGGCATATTTTAAACCATCTGAATTAATCCCGTTTTGGGATAAAGCCATAACATTTGCGGCGGTTTTAAATATGTTTCGCAATCCCGATAAAACCAAAGACGCCGAAGCAGACGACATAAGGAAGCGAATGTCTGTAACTTGTTTATTATGGGCGCAACAGCGGACATATAGAGCAATGCGGAAATATTTGTCGAACGAACCGCGAATTGATGATTTATATGAAAATCCAGTTGAAAAATTTGTTTATTGCTTCAAGGCCGGCGTTTTTGATAAAATACGGGAAAAGATAAAACAAAATCTTTCCGGCCAGTTTGAACCGCAGGACATAACCGAGGAAGCATAACAACGAAAGAACAATGAAATGGCAGATGTATTATACATAATCGGCGACGGGTCAAAATACGACAATGCGGAATTAAAATATTCTTTGCGTTCTTTGTCGAAATACGGCCGGAATTATGGCCGCGTCTTTATTACGGGAAAATGCCCCGATTTTGTTAATCGGGATCGGGTCATCTTTACGCCGGAAATCGACATTGGCCGGCCGATGATAAATCATTGGTGGAAGGTTTTTCAGACGTTTTGGAAAACTGAAATATCGGAAAAAATCGTTTTAATGTATGACGACGTTTTTTTGACGCGGCCGGTTGATTTATCGCATTATCCTTGGTATTATCGCGGCGAATTACCGCATGATAAGCCGCATGGCGAATACGGGAAATGTCTGTATGCGGCAAGGTTACAGTTGGAAAAAGACGAAATCAAAACGCAACACAATTTTGAATGTCATTGCCCGTGCGTTTATCAGCGCAAAATGTTTTTGACGTTTTCGCCGTTATACGACGCCTTGAAACTTTGCGAATCGCCGCCGGCCGTCCGTTCCATGTATGCGAATACTTGGCTTTGCGCTGATAACCATATTAAATTCCGTGATGATCTGAAAATTCGCGCATTTGTTAAGGATTTGCCCGCCTTGATTGCGGATCGTGATTGTTTTTCGATTGCCGATGATTGCTTTGAAGGTTCGGTCGAAGATTATTTGAAATTAGAATTTCCCGAAAAATGCGAGTTTGAAAGATGATAATTGTTTATTGCCTTGATGAAAATTACCGGCGTTGGACGGACATTTCCATTAAATCTGTCAGAAAGTTTAATCCCGACGCAAAAATAATCCTTGTAACAGAAAAGCCGATGTCGATGTGGCGGGACGATATACAGAATTTTATTATTCCGTTAAATCAGCGTTTCCGCAATAAAGGGCAACGCGACAGGATAACGAACGCCGCATATTTAAAGCTATTTTTGCCCGAAATCGCGGCCGACAAAATAATTTATCTTGACGGCGACACGGTTATTCAATGCCCTTTGAAAGAATTGTGGGATATGCCTTGCAAGTATATAAATCTTTGCGAAAGTCACGATTTCGGCAAATTACAGGCAAAAGCCATAAACTCCGAAAAATACGGCTTGACGGGAATGATGGTTATGAATTTAAACGCGCTGCGGCAAGTTAAATTTACGGAAAAATGTTTGGAAGTTGAAAGTTCAGGATTTACGCCGGAAACCGGATGGCAACACGACGAAACTTGCATAAATGTTGCCATGAAGGATTATTTGTCGTTTATACCCGTTAAGTGGAATTATTGTCGCGGCCGTGATTATTCATCAGAAAACACAATCCCGACGGAACAGGCGAACATTTTACATTTCATTGGCCGAAATAAAAACGATATGCAATTAAAACCGTCATGGGATAATATTACGCCGATAAAAAAAGCGATATGCGGGAAATCGGTCGCAATCGTCGGAAATGCGGCCAGTTTGTTTGATTTTAACTATGGCGAGGAAATCAATACCCATGATTTTATTATTCGTTTTAACAAGGGATTTATAACGCGGCCGGAATGTCAAGGAACGCGGACAAATTGGTTAATTTGCGCTTGTTTATTGAAGCCGGAAGAAGTCCGCAGTTATAACGCGGATTTTATGGCGAATCGGTCAAGTAGTTATATAAATCCTTTCAATTTCACGTTGTCAAATCGGGATCGCATGACGTTAAAAGCGCGGATTGGCCGGCAACCTTCAACGGGATTTATGGCGATTGATATTTGTTTAACCGCAGGCGCGAAAAATATTGATTTATACGGTTTCGATTTTGAAAAGACGCCGACGTTTTATAATCCAATCGGGTATAAAACAGATCACGATTATAGACGGGAACGGGAAATTGTGTTACAATATCAAAACGCCGGATTATTGAATATAAAGGGGAAATAATAAAAATGGCAAAAAAGAAGGAAGCCGAAGCGGAAAGCACGGCCGAAAATGAAATTGAAATCAAGTTTGACAAGCGCAATTACAGAATCCATAACGATAAAAACAAGGCTTTAATTGCCAAAAGTTTGGACGAATGCGGCGCGGGTCGGTCGATATTGATTGACGCGGACAATGAAATAATCGCCGGAAATGGTGTTTATGAACAGGCCAAAAAGAAAGGGTTAAAAGTTCGCGTTGTCGAAACAGACGGCACGGATTTAATCGCGGTTAAAAGAACCGATTTAAAACCGCAAGATATAATTCGGAAACAGTTGGCAGTCATGGACAATTCAACGTCGGACAATTCTGTTTTCGATTTCCCGTTATTACAGACGGATTTTTCCGTTCCAGAATTAAAAGATTTTGGCGTTTTATTTCCCGATTCCGATGATGTTATTGACGTGGAAGCGACAGAACATAACGAAGAAAGTAAATATACGCGAAAAATAACCGTTCCGATTTATGAAATAAAAGGCGAAAAGCCGACAATAAATCAAATGATAGATACAAGCAAGGCCGACGAATTAATTAAAAAAATCGAAAAATCTGAATTGCCGGAAATATCAAAAGAGTTTTTGAAAAAATGCGCAACGCGTCTTTACGAGTTCCGATATGATTATATCGCGGAATATTACGCCCACGCCGATAAAAACGAACAGGAATTAATGGAAAAATTGGCGTTGGTGATTATTGATTTTGAAAAGGCGATTGAAAACGGTTATGTCGAATTAAATAAATTTATCGAAAATACCTTTATGGACGAAAACGGGATAAAAGAACAATGATTGACAGGAAAAAACGGGCGATTTTCATTTTAACGTATAAAAGAAGCGGAAACGTCATTACATACAAAAAATTGAAAGAAGCGAAATGCAAAGAACAAATTTATTTCGTCGTTGGTGATGATGATCCCGAATTGGAACAATATAAAAAAATTTACAAGGAAAAAATTATCGTTTTTTCCAAATCTGAAATCCGGCCGGAAGTCGATTTATGCGATAATTTTGAAAAGACAAAAGCCGTTGTTTATGCAAGGAATCAAGTTTTTAAAATCGCCGAAAATCTTGGCCTTGATTATTTTTGCGTTCTTGACGATGATTATACAAGTTTCCTATACAGAAGGCCTTTTGGAAATGTTTTAAAAGGTTTCCAAATGAAGGATATACAAAAGCCTTTTGATTATACGTTTGATTATTTGGCAAAAACGAAAAATCTTGATTGTTTGGCATGGTCGCAGGGGGGGGATTTTATCGGTGGCGCAGAAAAATATTATAGGGATATTGGGAAGCACAAAATCATGAATGTTTATTTTTTCAAAACCGACAGAAAAATAAGATTCATGGGAAGTATAAACGAGGATTTGAATGCAAGTGTTTATGAAGGATCGCGCGGAAAAGTTTTTTTTACAATATTTGACGCATCAATAACTCAGAAAATCACGCAAGAGCAAAGCGGCGGTTTAACTGATTTATATTTGGATTTGGGAACGTATATTAAATCATTTTATTCTGTTATCGTTGCGCCGAATTGCATTAAAATTTCATCTATGGGAAATAAAGATTTGCGCATTCATCATAAAGTTGATTGGAAAAAAGCCAGTGCGATGATTATTCGGGAAAAATACAAAAAAGTATAAAACAATGGATAAAAAAATTAAATGGGAACAAGAGGCGTTGGAAGTCCTTGAAGCGAATAAGGACATTTGGAAAATATCTGATTTGGCGGATCAGATGGGTTTGGCGCGTTCAACATTTTATTTTAATAAATTGGACAAATCGGACGCTATAAAAAAAGCATTATTAAGAAATAAGCGTTATATAAAACGCGTAATGCGATCCGGTTGGCTTAAAAGTAAGAACGCAACGCTTCAATTGGCTTTGTATAAATTACTGGCAGACGATGACGAATTGCGCCGGTTAAATAATAAAGAAGATAATCCGCAGGACGGCGACGGGAACGGCATTTTAGAAAAATTATTAAAAGCCAATCTTGACATTCAGCAGAAAAAGGCCAAAAAATGAAGGCCAAAAAAATCGGGTTAAGTCAAAAACAATCGGATTTTTTAACGGCCAAAATGCGACGTCTTAACATTTTGGAAGGTTCTGTCAGATCGGGAAAAACATTTATTTCATTGCCGAAATTCGCGTTATTTATTAAGCAGTCGCCGCCGGATTATGAATTCTTGATGGTTGGGAAAACAATCAATTCATTAAATCGAAACTGTCTTAATCTGATGGCGTCGATTATCGGTTCAAAAAACTTTCAGTTTTCCTTGTCAAAGAAGGAAGGCGTTTTATTCGGGCATACTGTTTATCTTGAAGGCGCAAACGATGAAAAGGCTTTCACAAAGATTCAAGGCATGACGTTGGGCGGCGCGTATTGTGACGAAATATCGAATTATCCCGAATCTTTTGTCCGTATGCTTCAAAGCCGTTTATCGTTGCCAAAAGCGGCGTTAATTGCGACTTGCAATCCCGACAATCCGAATCATTACATTAAAACCGAATTTATTGACAATTTGAACATTGACATAAAGGTTTGGAAGTTTTTACTTGATGATAACATTTTCCTTGATAAAGGTTACGTCGAAAACATAAAACGCGAATATTCCGGCGTATTTTACAAACGTTATATCCTTGGCCTTTGGGTTGCCGCCGAAGGCGTTATATTTGAACAATTTGCCAATGACGCGGAAAAATATATTCTTGATGAATACGACGTTACAAAAATCGGCCGTATTATGTTCGGGATTGATTGGGGCGGAAATAAATCGAAAACAACCTTTGTTTTGTCGGGCATGACAACAGACGCAAAACCGAAAATAATCGTTTTGGCAGACAAGAAAATCGGCGGGGAAAAAGGAACGATTGATCCCGATTTTATTTATCGTGAATTTATAAATTTTGCCCGTGAATTATTGCCGATATACCGCCGGTCGCAGGTCGTTGGCGTTTTTTGCGATTCAGCCGAACAATTACTTATCAACGGCCTTTATAAAGCCGTTGTCAGTTCCGGCCTTAATTTAAAGGTTGGCGATTGCGACAAATCGACGATAAAAGCGCGGATTCTTTTCAAAAACTCTATGCTTAACACAGGTCGTTATTTTGTTTTAAGGCGTTGTCAGAATGTCATTAATTCGACGATGACGCAAGTTTGGGAAGCAGACGCGGCCGATGACATACGTCTTGATGATGGGAGCGTCGATATTGACACGGCCGACGCCGAAGAGTACACTTGGACAAGATTCATTCCAGAATTGCAGGGGTAAAAAACTATGATTGAAAAGATTATCGAAAAATTGACGTCGTTCCTTGGTTATGAAATACGGGTCGGCGAATATTACAATAAAATCGACGAATGGAAACAATGGTATAACGGTTTTGTAAAGGATTTCCATTTATCCAACGAGCAAGGCCGGCCAGTTAAAAAATATACGCTTGGCATGGCGAAAAAAATCGGCGAGGATTATTCCGCGTTGGTAGTCAACGAACAAACGACGATAAAAACAGACGATAAAAAGGTTTTGGATTTTTTAGTTGGCGACGACGAAAACAACGGCGGCATATTTAAAAAAATAAACTTTTGGAAAAATCTGAATGATTATTGTGAAAGAATGTATGGTTACGCCGGTTCGATTGCCGCAATCGTGGGAATGAATAACGCAGATGTCGCCGGTCGGGAAATCAGCGGCGACGATTACACGGTCAGATTTTGCACGTCCGAACACATAATCCCGTTATCATGGGACGGGTCGGATATTTCCGAAGCGGCTTTTTATTCTGTCAAATCAGTTCGCGGAAATGTTTATGTAATTTTGGAAATCCATACCAAAGAACCGACGGGCGGTTATAAGGTACAAAACAAGATTTATTTATTGAAGAACGGCGAATTGGCCGAAACAGGCGCGGCGGTTTTAGATCAGTTTTCATTGGCCGAATTTGTTAATTTTCCGTTTAAGCCGTTTTCTATTTGCACGGCCAACATTTCAAATAATTTTGTCGAGGGTTTTCCGCTTGGGATTCCAGCGATTGCCAACGCGCTTGACGAAATAAAGAATTGCGATATTTATTTTAATAATTTTGCGCAGGACGGCGCATTGGGCAAAAAAAGGCTTTTCATTTCGGAAGAATTTGTCGAAACGGAAACTATAACAGACGCGCAAGGGAACATAAAACGCCGGCCGATAAATCCCGAATATTCGCAATCGCCTTTTTACGTTATGAAAAAAGACAATATGTTAAATGGCGCGGCGTCGGCCTTATGGCAGGAATTTAATCCCGTTTTGCGCGTTCAAGAGAATCGCGAGGCAATACAGACGGCTTTAAATCTGTTATCTTTTAAAGTTGGGTTCGGAAATCAGTTTTACGTCTTTAATGACAATGCGGCCAGTTATGTCACGGCAACGCAGGTTCGCGCGTCAAATATGCCGTTGACGTATAACATAAACAAGCAAAGGACGCCGTTTTGGCGGTTTATTCAAGATATTTGTCACGCCTTAATTGGTTTGGCGAATACGCAAAGAGCAGGATTGAACGCCGACGCGGATATTATCGTTAATTGGGACGATAGTCTGTTATCCGATCCCGTTTCTGAAAAGGCAAGCGATATGCAGGCCGTAACAATCGGAATCATGACGGCTTGGGAATTTCGGGTCAAATGGTACGGCGACACGGAAGAAGAAGCGAAAAGGATAATCGCCGAAGAAAAAAGCAGTTTGTCGGCCGGAATAAATGATCTATTTAATAATCCGGCGGCCATGATTACGGGCAACAATAACAATAACGGATAATAATTGCCATGCTTTCGGCCGCTTATCTGTCAACAGTTCCCGACAACGTTTTGGCGTTATATTTACAGCTTGAAACGGATATTTTATGCGATATTGCCCGCCGGTTAAAAAAAGCGGGCAGAATGACAGATACGGCCTTATGGCAAGCGAAAAAATGGGAAGAATTGGGCGCAAGTCGTGATTATGTCGCAAAACGGATCGCGCAGACGTTGAAATTATCTGAAAAGGAAGTTGTTAAAACCTTCAACGAGGCTTGTTATAAGTCCTTAAAGAAAGATGAAAATATTTATTTGCGGGCAAAAGACGCGGGAATTTTGCCGTCGGCCGTTCCCGTTAATGCGGCGCAAGGCATTAAAAGCGGTTTAACATTGGGCGCATTAAAGACGGAAAACACGCTTGAAAACTTAACGGAAAGCATTGGACAAGTCGCGTTCGGAAATCTGTCAACGTATCTTGACCGCGCTTTTATGCAAATAGAATCCGGCGCGTTTAATTATCAGCAAGCGATAACAACAAGCGTAAAAGCGTTGGCGCGGGACGGTTTAAGGTGGATTGATTACGAAAGCGGGCAAAGGATTTCCATTGAAGCGGGTGTCAGACGGGCGGTTTTAACCGGCGTAAATAAGACGGCCGGCGAATTGTCGATGGTTTATGCTGAAGAATGCGGGAGCGATTTAGTCATTACAAGCCAACACATGGGCGCAAGGCCTTCTCATGCGGTTTGGCAAGGCCGCGTTTTTTCGAGGTCGGGAAAGAGTAAAAAATATCCCGATTTTGTTAAATCGACGGGATATGGCGACGTTCAAGGATTATGCGGCGCGAATTGTCGGCATTCGTTTTCGCCTTATTTTGAAGGGTTAAGTTTGAAGCCGGACGAAAAAATCGATCTTGAAGAAAACGCCGAGCAATACGAATTAGAACAGGAACAACGGTATAATGAAAGACAAATCCGGCTTTATAAACGTGAAGCGATGGTTTTCGACGCGGCAGGAATTGACAATTCTTATGCGGTTGGCAAGGTTCGAGAATGGCAAGCTATACAGAGAAGTTTTATTGCCAATCATGACGCATTACACCGCGACTATTTCCGCGAAAAGGTGGAAGTATAACAAGCGTATTGACAGAAAGCGCAAAAACGAATAAAATAACCTTGTCTTTGGCGCATGACGTTTAAATTTGCGCAAATGTTAAATTGTCGGAGTGAACCGACGTTTAAATCAAATCTTAACATTAAATCAGCAGAAAGCAGAAAAAGGAATAAAAATGGATTTTTTAAAAGATGTTTTCGGGGATAAAACTTTAACCTTTGCCGAATTTACGCAAGCGGTAAATGAAAAGAAAATGAAACTTGTAGATTTGTCGGCGGGCGGTTATATTTCCAAAGAAAAATTTGACGCGAAAATGGACGAATTAAAAGCCGTTCAAGACGCGTTGAAGCAAAAAGACGAAGCGTTGAAACAATGGGACGGCGTGGATTTGGCAAAGATGAAAGCGGAAAACGAGGCCGAAACGGCAAAATTGAACGCCAGAATTGCCGATTTGCAAAAACAGAACGCCATTGATACGGCTTTACTTGGCGAAAATATACAAGATTTAAAAGCCGTGAAGGCGTATATTGATTTTGACATTGTGAAGGTCGGCGAAAAAGGCGATTTAACCGGTTTGAAAGAACAGGTCGAAAAACTGAAAACGGAAAAAACATTTTTGTTCAAATCTGAAAACGGGGAAACGACGCCGGAAAATCAGCCGAAGAAGTTGACAACGGGCGTTTCTCATGATAACCAACCTCATGTCGGGGCGTTGTCTTTAAAAGATGCAGTTGCCGACAAGTTAGGTTTTAATCGGTAACAATTATTTTTTATGAAAGGAAAATATCACATGGCTTTAACACTTGCACAAATTAAGCCGTTATCGCAGGACAAATTAGTTCAAATGGTGATTGATGAATTTCGCAAATCGCCTTTACTTGGCATTTTGCCTTTCGACAATACGGTTAAGCCGCAGGGCGGCACGACTTTGGCGTATGTTTACAACAGAATTACAACGCAACCGACGGCGGCCGGCCGCGCTTTAAATTCTGAATATACGGCGCAGGAAACAAAAACAACCGCATACACGGTTAATTTAAAACCGTTTGGCGGATCGTTCCAGATTGACCGCGTTTTGGCGGCCGATGAAAACGGACAGGTTGTCGATAATATTACTTTCCAGATGCAACAGAAAGTAAAAGCAACCGAGGCCGTATTTAACGACTTTTTCATTAATGGCGATAGTTCCGGCGCGGATTATTCCTTCGACGGAATCGACAAAGCTATTAAAGACAGTTCGACGGATATTGACGTTAATATTGATTTGTCGACGGCGGCCAAAGTGAAAACGAATTGGCAAGAGTTTCTTTATAATTTGCGTATGTTCAAGGGCAAATTGATGAAAGAACCCGACGCATATTTGGTTTCAAATGAGATGTATTCTGTATTCCAGACAATCGCCGATTATGCGCACGGATTCAGCACGGAAACCAAAGACGAATTTGGCCGTGAAGTATTTAAATATGGCGAAAGCCGTATTATTAAAATGGGCGACAAAGCCGGTTCGTCAAATCCGATTATCGCAACCGACGGAAGCGGAAAAACCGACATTTACGCGGTTTGTTTGGGAATGGACGGCGTTCACGGCGTTTCGCCGACGGGCGCGGGCGTTGTTAATACTTATTTACCCGATATGACAAAGCCCGGAGCAGTTAAAACCGGCGAAGTGGAAATGGTCGCGGCCGTTGCCGTAAAAGCAACAAGGGCGGCGGGCGTTTTGCGCGGCATTAAGATTTTAACGCCGAGCGCAAGTTCCTAACCGATAAACAGGGACAAGGCAAGGGCGGTTGAAATATACCGCCCGAAACTTTAAAAAGACGGGATTTAAAAACATGGCGGTCGTTTCAAAAGAATATTATAACGGTACTTATGGCGGGATTATCATTTCAGACGATACCGAATTTGAAAAGTTATCAGCGCGGGCGGAAGGTATTATTGACGCGTTCGCGCAATCGGAAGTTTTGAATTGGAAATATGCCGAATATACCGCCTTGAAGGATATTGACGCAAAAATAAAAACGGCGATATGTCAGGAAATAGAGGTTTTATATCATAGTAACGGAATGCAGGCCGTCACCGGCGGCGCGGATTGCGGACAAGTTGAAATGTTTGGCGGCGTTCCTTTGGCCGTCACGGCGAAACAAAACGTTTTGCAAGTCCTTTTAGAAAAAAATATCTTGTATAAAGGGGCGTAAATCATGGCGACAAGTACGAAATATAAAGGAAATCCTTTTATCAGCAGACGGGAAAGAACGGCGACGATAACGATTTATAATCGTTTGGCCGATGAAGTAAATAAAAAGGCCGTTTATGTTTCAAGGGTTTTAGAACGCGTTAAAATCGAAACGGTTAAAAATAACGTTTTTTCGACGGCCGGAAGTAATAACGATTATTCATGCCGTTTATTTATAGAATTGCGCGACGGAAATGCCGGTTATCAGAAGGCGACGGATTGGACAGGCGCAGACGCGGAAAAATGGACGATACAAGCAGGAAAAGATTATTTTGTATATATTAATACAAAATTTATGATTTCGTCTGTCACGGAGCAAAAAAACGTAAATAACGAGATTGATATTTTGGAAATTTTGGCAAAGTAATGAATAAAAGCTATTTGAACACGACGGGAATAAAAACAAAGATGAAAGGCGCGACGGCGTTGGCGCAATATCGCTTTTCCGCGGCCGTTTTGGGTGATAGCAACAGATTTATTCCGATGGACACGGGTATATTGAAGGCAAGTGGAAGGTTAGAAAACAATAACAAACAAGTCGCTTGGAATACGCCATACGCGCACAGGGTTTATAATTTGGACGAAAGCAATATCAGAAAGAATAAAAATCCGAATGCGAAGCCGCGTTGGTTCGAGTGGGCAAAAAGTCTTAATTTGAAAAACTGGTTATTAATCGCAGAAAGAACAATAAAAGGAATGTTTTAATCATGTCGGAAGTATTTATTGCAGATAATCAAGTTTTGGACGGTTTGGCCGATTTTTTGAACGGCCTTTTTCCGTTTAATAATTTCGGCATGGCAAAAATCGAATTGGAAATGACGGATTCAAAAACGCCTTCATGCGGGATATTTGCCGAAACGGGAAGTTTTAAGGACGTCGTTAATATAATCGGCGATTGGGATTGCAATTTCCGCTTTCGGATTGATTTCAAGGCCGATGGCAATTCGACGGCCGACAGAGTTTTATTTTCAGCTTTTTTTGACGAATTGGCAAAGTTTTGGGAAAGTCAAACTTTGTCAGGATTGCAGGGATTGAACATTGGCGCGAATCGAAAGCCGATAAAATGCGAAATGGTGACAGTTCCGGCAAAGGTGAGCGTGGACGCGGAAAACAATCAAGTATTTTCAGCTTTCTTTAATTTACTATATAACGAAACAAGGGGGGTATATAATTATGACTAGAATTGCAGGAAACGTCATGAAATACGACGTTCTTTTTTATGCCAACACTTCGCCGATTTCGACGCCTTTATGGTCGTTGATTGGTAAAGGTGTTAGCACGTTCGACGGGGCGAGCAATCCCGAAACCGAGGACGTTCAATACATTAATGAAAAGACGAAAACGACAACAACAAAATCGTTAACGCCTTCTTATACGATGAATATGGACGTTATTCACGGCGACGCTTTCAATGATTTTATGTATGATATGGCAAAGGCACAAAAGACAAATCAGAAAATCGAAATCGTCCGCGTGGAATTGAAAAATCCCGATGGCGGCGTCAATGAATATTCAGCGCAGAAGGGAACGTATGGCGTAACAATCGACAGTTTTGACGGCGGCGCGGGTGGTGATAAAGTCACGATTGGCGCGACGTTTAAGCAGGAAGGCGCGGTCGTTGACGGTTTATTCAATATTACGGCCGGTTCGGAATCATTTACGCCGGAAAGCGCAAGTTCTTAATGGCAAAGGGATTTAACCGATGACAAAAAACTTTGTTTATAATGCCGAAACGTTTAACATTTGCGTCAATGGCAAGAATTATGAGGTTAATACGTCAAAATTGATCTTGATTCAAAAAATGCAAACGTTATGCGAAAAGGCGGCCGGAGCGGATAAAAGGGAAATCATAGATTTTATTGACGCGCTTTATGATTGTTTGAATAAAATCTTGGGAAAAAGCGTTTTTGATGAAATCTTTAATGACAAGTTATATGATTTAATCTTTTTAACTGATTTTTGCGTCTATTTGGCGCAAGAAGCCGCGCCGCATTTTTCGGCAATTAATAAACGATTTGCGGATATTTCCGCGAAATATAGCAAGGACAATCTGAATGAATCTGTTAATTCACCGATTGCCGACAAAGGATAAATACGGCCATGAAATAAAAACCAGTTTCCGAAACTGGATAAATTTTCAGCTTGCCATGAATGACGACGCCATGAAGGACGATGAAAAAATCCTTTGTGGCGTCAATTCTGTATATGATTTGCGGCCGGATTTCGACGATAAATATATTTTAGAACGCGTTGACGGGGCGTTATCCTTTTTAAATGGTTGGCAAACGCAAATAAATGAAACCGCCGGAACGCGGGAAAGGGTTTTAGATTTTAATATTGACGCGGCGCAAATATACGCGTCGTTTTATATGCAATATGGCATTAATTTAACCGCGGCGAAATTGCATTGGTACGAATTTATGGCATTATTGACGAATTTAAAACAGGACACGCCCATGGGTTACATTATGCAGATTCGCGGTTGTAAAATTGAAGGCACGAAAGAACAACGCGAGTTTTTGCAAAAACAGAAAAATTTATATAGAATAGACTTTATTGAATACGATCCGCAGGAAATCGTTAAAAAATACATGAAAGAGGTTTAAAGCCATGGCAGATGGAAGAATTGTTATTGACACCGACATAAACGTTGATGATTTCAACAAATCTGTCGACAAAATGGAAAAATCGTTTAATCAGTTTGCGAAAGATACCGACAACACGTCAAAAAGCCTTGGGAATAAAATCGTTTCCAATCTTTCGGGAGCATTTAAGACGTTGGCGGTTGCTATAACCGGCGCGACAGCGGGCGCGTTTGCATGGGTAAAAGCGGCGGCCGCGGCGGGTGATCGCGTTGATAAGTTAAGCCAAAAAATGAATCTGTCCGTTCAAGAATTTCAGGAATGGGATTATATAACAAAACAATCGGGAACGTCGATGGAAGCGTTGTCGATGTCGATGAAAACATTGGCGGTTCAGGCGGAAATGAACGGCAAGGCGTTTGAAACTTTGGGAATAAACGTTAAAGATAGCAACGGAAATATAAAAGATCAGTCAACACTTTTCAAGGAAACATTGGGCGCATTATTCAAATATACCAATCAGACGGAACGCCTTGCCGTTGCCAGTAAAGTTTTCGGACGCGGGGCGCAGGAATTAGCACCGATTTTAAATGCCGGCGCGTCTGAAATCCAAAATTTGCAGCTGCGGGCGCATGAATTGGGTTTGGTTATGTCGTCGGAGGCGGTCGCGGCAAGCGTCAAGTTTGGCGATACATTGAACGACCTTGTCAGTTCGATACGGAACGGATTTTATAAAGCGATTCAAAACGTTTTGCCGCAGTTAAAAGAAGTCGTTGACAAATTTATTGAAGGCACGAAGGAAGGCGGCAAATTGCGCGAAACATTTGAAAAAATGGCGCAAGGTACGGTTTTTTTGATTGAAACCGTTTTACCGGCCATAATTGACGGCTTTGGTTGGTTAATTGATAACGCGGAAATGGTCGTTGCCAGTTTGGTCGCGATAAAATTGGCCTTGATTGCGTTGACGTATAGCAATCCTTTTACCGCGATTGCGCAGGTTATAGTCGCGGTTCTTATTCCGGCGTTGACATATGCAGTACAAAATTTTGAAAAAGTCAAATTATACGGCGAATTGGCGGCGAAATCTGTCATGTTAGCATTTGCGAGTTTGGCGCAATGGATCGGTGACAAGTTAATGGCGGTTATTCAGGGTTTATATACAGCTTTGTCAAAAGTTCCTTTCATTGGCGAGCAATTTCAGGAAACCGTTGATTATATAAAGGAAATCCGGCAAGTAAATGAAGAATGGGTTGACGGGATCGCGGCCGGCGTCGAAGCGACGAAAGAACAAATAAAAGCCTTGGACGATGAAAAGGTTATCATGAAGGAAATCGTCGATTTGACGCATAATACAAAAAAAATGGAATTTACGCCGCCGAATGCCTTAAAACAGACAAAAGATTGGTTGGAAAAAATCGGCCAGTTATTAGATATTGATTTCGGCAAAGTAAATGATTTTGAAACGTCTTTACAAAAAGGATTCGGGGAAGGAATACAGGCAGGATTGAAGTCCGCAGTACAAGGTTTTGAAGCAATCGGCGAAGCGTTATATAAAGGGGAAAACGCTTTTAAAGCCTTCGCAAAATCGGGAATTTTAGCGTTGGCCTCATTACTGGACGCAATGGCGTATAAACTTATGGCAGACGCGGCCGACGCATTATTTGACGCAACAAAACGAGGCGAGGCGGCGACGGGTTTTGCATACGCGGCCTTATTAAAAACGGCAAGTGGCGTCATTAAAGCAAGCGCGGGTTCATTTGCGCATGGTGGAATCGTCGGCGGGTCATCTTATCACGGCGATAAATTGACGGCGAATGTAAACAGCGGGGAATTGATTTTGAATGAAGCGCAACAAGGAACGCTTGCAAGGTCATTGATGGCAATTCAAAATTTTATGGGAACGTTATCAGCGGGCGCAAGTTCGGCCGGAATTACTGTTAATGTGATAAATAACGCCGGCGCAGATGTTCAGACGCGGGAATCGACAGACGAAAACGGCCAAAAATATTTGGACGTTTATATTGAAAATAAAGTCGCCGGATTTTTAGGATCACAAAAAGGAAACGCTTTTATGCAAAATACTTTTGGAATTTCAGCTTTGGGGCGGAGGTACGGTTAAAATGGAAGAAACTTGGTTAAGCAGTATTAATACAAGGGTTATTTTGCCTTATACGCAAAAACCGCGGGCATATTTAGTTGTTGAAGATAACGACGTCGGAACGCCGAACGTCCGCAATCGGTCAACGGCCGTTAATATGTTTCATCAATTTAAAATGCGGTTCAATAAGGAAGAATGGGAAATCTTAACACAATGGGTTCAATATAATTTGGCAAATGCGGCCTTGCCTTTTTATTTTCCGAATCCCGTAACGGGACAAACGACGTTAATGCGGTTCGCCGTCGAAGAAATGAATAATAATTGGTTTAATAATCTTTCTTGGACGTTCGATTTTGTAACGATTGAAACGATTATGCAGGAAGTATAAAAGCCATGACGACAAATTTTTTTCTTGATAAATTCAAAAAAGGTTGCACGCCGATTTTGATAAAAATATATCATGACGATTTGGCAGAACCGTTATATTTAACCGACAATAACGAGGATTTAACTTATAACGGCATAACATATAAAAGGGCGTTTTTTAATATAACCTTGCCGGAAGTTACGAAGGACAGCATGGGAACGGCGACAATCGAAATCGGATGCGTCGACCAACAATTAATTGAAATAGTCAGGGAATTGCAAACGCCCCCGAATATTAAATTTGTTGCTACTTATCTTGAAGAAGGCGTTTTTTCATCGTTGGCAGGATATGATATGATTATGTCTAATATTCATTGGACGGCGGCAACAATGACAGCAGATTTAACGCTTGACCTTGTTTTAAATTATGAATTTCCGTCAAGTTCTTTCACATCTTTTAATTGTCCGGGAGTTGCTTAACATGACGAATGAAATTGACGTTAAAAAATATATCGGGCGCGATTATTCCGACATTGATTGCTATTCGCTTTTTTTATCGATTGAAAAAGACCTCGGATATAAATTGCCGGATTTAAGGAAAAGCGCAAAAAACCGCGTCGAACGCCAAAAGGAAATTGCCGAAGGAAAGAAAAATGCCTGTTTTAAAAAGGTTGACAAGCCTGTTATCGGATGCGCGGTTATCATGTATCACAACGACATTCCGCAACATATCGGCGTATATATCGGAAATAATAAAGTGATACATTCGACGGTTGACCGGGGCGTTGTTATTGAAGAATTAAGGACTTTACAAATTGAAGGGTTTTATAAGGTGGCAAAATGAAAATTTTATTTTATGAACATATAGCATCCGAAGTTTGCAAAGAATACGAATTAAAGCGGCGTTGCAAATATGAGACAATAATAAAAAAACTTGGCTTTAAAAAAGGTTCGTTTGTCATCATTGACGGCGACGAAACTTTATATTATCCCGATTGCAAACAATTATCACCGCGAAAAGATATTATCGAAATAAAACGAGTTCCGCAGAAAAAGGCGGGCAACATCATTCAGGCGATTGTTGGCGCAATAATGATTGTTGTTGGCGCGTTGACGTCATGGAGCGGCGGTGGGGCATTGATTGCTTCGGGCGTTGCAATGATAGTCGGCGCGGGCGTTTCGGAAATCATGGCGCGACGGGCGAATGACCCGACAATGCAAATGGAATATCAGATGGCGGAAAGATACGGTTTGACAGGAACGTCAAATCGGGTTTCGCTTGGCAGTAAATACCCGGTTATTTTTGGCAAACACGTTATAACGCCGCCGATTGTGGGCAATTATTACACGGAATTGGAAAACAATACAGGCAAAGGTGATCAGTTTATGCGCGTCTTGCTTTGTGTCGGTTATAATCAATTAAAAGTCACGGATTTTAAAATCGGATTAAATGAGTTGGCGTCAAATTCGGGCGACGTCCGAAATGGCGTTATTCCGAAAACTGGCACTTATGATGCAGACATTGAAATTCGGCAAAATGGTTTATATCCCGATTTATACCCTTATCGGAAATATGAAGAACAAATTTCCGCTGAAATTCGTTATTATGAAGGGGAAAATTACACGGAAACAAGAACGACCGTTAAAAACACGACCGGAATTTATGTTATAATAACGTTTCAAGGGTTATACGCGTTAAATTCCGAAGGTTATTACTGGTATGCAAGCGCAACAATCGGCGTAAAATATCGCCCGAAAAGCGGCGGCGCGTGGACTATCGCCGAACAAAAAACATTTTCTAACAATAAAAATGAAGTTTTGCGATATGAATTGAAAAAGACGTTTTCGGCGGCGGAAATGGCGGCGAATCCGTCAGGCGAATGGGAAGTGATTGTATATAGAACCGCGCCCGCGTCCGAATTATCGGCAATCGTAAATAAGGCATTTTGGGCGACTTTAAGAAGCGACACGGAAGAAAGACCGATAATTCAAAAAGAATTGGAAAAAATGTGCGTTGTTGCTTTCCGTATCAGGGCAAACGAACAAACAAATGGAATTTTAGACCAGATTAGCTGTACCGCTCAATCTGTATTCCCAGTATGGAATGGAGTTGATTGGAATACGAAATCGCCGACAAGCAATCCGGCAAGTTGTTATGTCGGGGCATTGACAAGTAATTTTCTGACAAGAAAAGTCGCAAGCGACCGCATAGATTGGGACGCATTACAGACATTTTCCGAATGGTGCGATACAAACAATTATGAATGTAATGGCGTTATTTCAAACGGCGAGCAAGTTTTTAATATATTGAATAAAATCTTGCAGACATCAAGGGCGAATTTTTATTTAAAGGACGGGTTATATTCCTTGACCCATGATACATTTCAGATAAATCCCGTTGCTTTGTTTACACCAAAAAACAGCAGGGATTTTTCGGCACAAAAACTATTCCCGAATCACATTGACGGCATTGATGCAACGTTTAACGATGCCGCCAATGATTGGAAAGCCGACAATCAAATTATTTATCCTTATGGATATACGGAAACCGGAAACGAAACCAATCAAGAAGCGAATATATGGGGCGTGACGAGTTTTGCGCAGGTTGTCAAATTATGCCGTTATATTTTAGCTTGTAATCAGTTGCGCCCGGAAAGTTATAACCTAACTGTCGGGATAGAACATTTTAGTATTCCGATCGGGGCGCGATGCTTAATTCAGCATGATGTTTTACTTGTCGGAATTACAAGCGGGCGAATAAAAGCAATCGACGGGCAGAAAATCGAAGTTGATGAAGTAATAAAGATTGATGATTATGACAAGACATACGCGTTAAAAGTATTCCGGCGGGATGGACAAATCGTCAATATTCCGGTCAATACGCCGACATTTGCGACAAATACATTGACAGCGACAAACGCATTTACAGCGGCGGCGGGTGATATTTACGCCTTTGGCATATCGGGCGAAGAAACTATTGATTGCATTGTTACGGGAAAAACAATCGGCGACAATCTATCGGGAACGCTGACTTTTATGCCGTATGCGCCTGCCGTTTTCGATTGCGACACGCAGGCAATCCCGTCTTATGAACCGCATATCACAAAGCCAATCCCGCAAGGCATCGCACTTGTCGGCGATTATTTAAGCGCGACAAGAGGCATCCAGTATCAAGACGACGGCGAAGTATATTTTGATTTTTCCAATTATGCCATGCACGATGACGACGGCGACTATTTTTTCAATCGCGGCACGTTGTTAAATCTTGGAAAAGGATATTGGAATAATTTAACGTTCAATTATGACGGGTTATACTGGTCAACGGCGGCGGGTGCGGGAAGTGTCAATTTTAATGTTGACAATACGCTTTATAAAAACACGTCGATTTCGTTTTTCATGAAAGACTTGGTTTTATCGGCAAGCCGAAAGGCGATTGCAAGTTATCAGGATTCGGTAAATAAGAACACGCTTGAAATTTACACCGAAAACAATTCCCTTTATGTAAATTGTCAGAATTATATTGCGGAAATAACCGGTTTTGATTTTACGGAAAAACATCATTATTGCATAATTCGGGATATTGAAAACACGGGATTAAGTATTTATATCGATGGCAATCCTTATTTGAAAGATGTCGATTTCGGAACATTTACATATAACCTAATCAGCGAAGACGGCGACAATCTTGTTTCGGAAGACGGCGACAATCTTGTTTCGGAAGATTACGCAATCGGCATTGAAGATCTTGACAGGCAGGTTGATTTTTATTTATTCGATGACATTAATGGCGGAAGCGGCGCGTCATGTTCTTTGGCAAAGTTTCGCTTGTATCGGCGCGTTTTGACCGACAAGGATATTGATATTTTGTCGTCCGATGGTATAATAAGCACGACAATGGAAATTTTAAACCGCTATCTTGGAGTTTATGTCGACGCGCCCGATGAATCAAAACTTGGTGATACGTTTGATTATTCAGGCGTCACGAATACTGAATTTATAAACGGGAAAAGATACTTGCGGACGCTTGCGGGTTGGGTATTATATGGAGAATAACAGAAAATGACAGATAAAAAATTATCAGATTTTACAGAAGTAACGGCGGCCGAAGTTTCAAAATTGCCTTGTCTTTACTTAGACCAAAACAACGCAAATAAAAACGGCTTGTTGGATTTCGCGGCTTATGATGTAACATTAACGCATATTGCAGGCGCGGAAACGATTACGGGAAATAAAACGTTTTCAGGCAATACAGTTTTTTCAGGCGGCACGACATTTAATAATGATATAAACGCAAACATTACAGGCGAGGCGGCAAAAGCAACAAAAGACGGCGATGGGAATATTATAAGTTCGACTTATGGCAAATTGGCCGCGGCAAATACATGGAGCGCGGCAAATATATTTTCAAATTCAGTTTCTTTGGGTTCAAATGCAACAGTTACCGCGCCGAGCGCGACGGATTCAAGTACAAAAATCGTTAATTCGTCTTGGGTCGCAAATCATAGATGTAAAACAAAGGCGACAACGACTTCAACGGCGTCGGCAAATGCGCCCGCGTATATAACAGAAAATTATTGCAACGGAACGGATTGGTATCGGGTATGGTCGGACGGTTTCATCGAACAAGGCGGAAGATGTCCGACGGGTTCTACAGGGACAAAGACGGTTAATTTTTTAAAACCTTTTTCTGATACGAATTATTGCATTCAAAAAACTATGTCGTCGACTAATACAAATTATATATCGTTTAATTGGGTTTCATTTTATAACCTAACCACAACTACAGCGCAGACTTATAACGGAAATACTGAAGGTTATTGGTTCGCTTGTGGTTATTAATTAAAGGGGGAAACATGACAGAATATTATGTAGGACAGATATTTATCGATAGTTATCCGCCAGAAGCGGCGTCATGGTGCAACGAAACAGGAAACAAAATCGAGGAAATAGAACCAACGCAAGAAGGCGCGAGACGTTTTCAAATTCAGGAAATTATAATTACGGTTGAAGAACAGAAAACAGACGCGCGGACAATTCGCGACGAATATTTTGGCTTGTATGTCGATTGGTATCAATCAAAGCCTTTATTGTGGGCGGAAATGTCGGAAACGGACAAAACCGATATTGAAAATTATCGGGAATATTTAAAACATTACACCGACGCGCCCGAATGGTGGTTGAATAATCCGAAAACTTTTGACGAATGGAAGGCCGGAAACAATGGCGAATAATAACGGCGACGATTTGGAACGGTTAATCATCTTGGCAAATAAAGTCGCAAAGCCATATTTAATCACGGTTTGGATTTTGGCCGTCCTTCTGATTTTGTCGCTTGGCGCGAATATTTATTTGGCGGCGTATAACGCGGAAATCACCATTGAACAAACAAACGATAATTCAGACCATAATAATAACGGGATTAGAAAATAATGACAAATACGGTTTATTATAAAGGCAGGATTCGCCGGCGGTCAAGAATCCGCATAAAACAGACAGGCAACGGACGGAAAAGAGTCCGCATAACTAAAAAAAGATGAATATTGAAAATCGCGCAACAAAGATTTATTTAAAAAACTTGCCGCCCGTCGAAGCATACGAATTAATTATTAAATGTAAAATACCGACGCCGCAAAAGGAATGTCTTTTGGCTTTAATAGCAGGGAAAGAAGGTTTTAAAGGTTGCGATTATTTGGCCGACAATTTCAATATAAATCTTGGTTACTGGACATATTTACGGCGATTGAAAGAAGCGTTGCAAATGTTTAGAAAAAGTGTAAAATATTTAAATAATCAATAAAAATATAAAAGGATTATTTAAAATGATTTATGCTTATTTACGTGTAAGTACGGAAAAACAAGACGAAAACAATCAGAAAGAAGGGATAATTCGATATTGTGATTATATGCGATACAAAATCGACGAATATTGTATCGAACGTGGGACAAGTGGAGCAAAAGATTATAAAAGCCGTAAATTAGGCTTATTAATCCGAAAACTTGTCGACGGTGATTTGCTTATCGTTTCCGAGTTTACAAGATTGTCGCGTGATACGTTTCAAATGTATGAAATTTGCAAACGTCTTGTAGATAAAGGCGTAAAGGTTTTTTCTGTAAAAGATAACCGCGGCTTTGATTTGTCGCCAGAAGGTAAATTTATGCTTGCGATTAATTGTTATTTTGCGGAAAAGGAACGCGAGCGGATAAGACAAAGGACAATCGAAGCATTACAAAGGAAAAAACAAGAGGGCGCAAAATTAGGACGACCTAAAAAACCTATTACCGAATTTTTAAATCGCCAAAAAGATTATATTAAACAATCAATCGAGGGCGGGATCTGTATAAAAGATATTGCAGAAAAATTAAATACGAATCCGCAATATTTAACCAGATTTTGCCGGAAAAATAATATAATTTATCCGAGTAAGCCGGAGATGTTATGGAAAAAACAAAATCAATATAAATACGATGTTTTGCAATTAAGAAAAAAGGGGTTAACTTATAGAAAAATCGGCGAAGAATTAAATATACATTATTGCTTAGTTGCTAGGATTTGCAGGGCAAACGACGCGGGTATAAAATTAAAAGTTAAACGTAAAAAGCAAGAAAAATTATTATTAATGTATTTAGGGGGCAAAAATGCAAGATAAAGAAGAAAAATAAGGGTTCGTTTTTACGAACCTTTTTTTATGCCAGTTTATTGACAGTTTTTTTAACCGTCTTTTTGTTATCGTTAATTTACGCAGACAGAAAGGAACGGTTAAATGTGGGGAAATCAGCAGAATTTTAACAATTTTAACCGCGGCGGGATTATGCCGCAACAATCATTCGGCGCGCCGATTCAGCAGATTCAAGACGTTCAAAAAACGGCGCAATTTTATTCCGTAAATAATCCGCAGGAAATGGACGCGATACGGCCGGATTTAAACGTTATTTACATTGGCCTTAATAAAACAAAAAAGGAAATTTACGTTAAACAAATGGCATTAGACGGGACAATCCTTTCCGAAGTCTATAATTTGGCGTCGAACGAACAAAAGCGCGATGATCTGAACGTCGTTTTGGAAAAACTGGCAAACATTGAAAAGAGGTTAAGCGACAATGAACGGAATTTTGCAGATGTTAATAAACAAGTTAATGGCGGGGCAGTTACAACAAAATCCGCTTATGAATCAATTTAACCAAATGATGGCGGGAAAGAATCCTCAACAACAAATTCAGACGCTTATCAATGCGGCAAAATCGCGGGGAATAAACGTTAATGATAAATGTTTCACCGACGACGATTTAAAAATGCTTGGTTTGAAATAATCCCTTTTTACAGGTGAATTTTTTAACAATTTTGAATAAAAGAAAGGGTTTAATACAATGGAAGGAACGGCAAATTATAGCTTATCGGACATTGCGGCCATGATGGGAAATCGGAACGATGGATTGTTTGGCGGCGGTTCGGGAATGGGCGTTTTAATCATTCTGTTTTTTTTGATTTTTGCGGGCGGTTTCGGCGGCTTTGGCGGTCAGCTTGGCGGGTCGGCGGTTGCAACGTCCAACGAAGTACAAAGAGGATTCGACAACCAAAATTCTATGGCAAACGAGCGGGAAATTTTGGCCGCGGTTAATGCCGGAACGGCGCAAAGCGTCGCCGCGACAAATCAAGTTTTCCATGATTTGATTGGATATGTCGGCGAAAAATACAACGAATTGGATCGGGACGTTTTAAGCCTTGGCAACGGTATTCAGACGGCAATCGCAAACCAGAATCAATGCTGCTGCAATACTTTACGCGCTATCGACGGCGTGAATTATGCGAATGCGCAGAATACCGCGGCGATTAATGCCAACACAACGGCGCAGACGCAGAAAATCTTAGATGCTTTGGCTCAAAACAAAATTGAAGCTATGCAGAACCGCATTAATCAGCTTGAATTGAATAACGCGGTCGCCGGTGTCGTCCGTTATCCTAATACTTTCAGCTATAACGCAGGCCCTTCGCCGTTTTGCGGCGGTTGCGGTTGCGGCGGATTTTAACCGATAACGGCAAAGAAAAACAAAAGGCAGGGACTTAATATCCCTGCCGTTTATTTAATCAGAAAGGGCAAAAAAATGACTTGCAATTGCAATCCGAATTTTCACAAAGTAACAAATTTATCGAGTGTCGGCGAGGGAACGCAAACCGGCGTTTTGATGACGGTTACCAATCCGACAAATATTTCCAATCTTGACTATTTTGAATTGGTTTTATGCGTTAATCCGTCCGCAGTAGTGACAGGCGCGCCCGTTCCTTATACCGTAGAAATCAATGGGGCGGCCGTTGCCTTGAATAATAAATACGGGTTGCCGATTTATACAGACAGATTGAAAACAAGAAAGCGTTATTATGGCGCGTATGTCGTTCCGGCCGAAGGCGACGCGTATGTTATCTTATGGAATACGCCCGATTGTCCGGCCATGGCGGTTTCAAGTTTATAATCAGCAGGAAAGGAAAAAATCATCATGACGACATATAAAGAAATCGTTAAACAGTTATCCGAAGGCGCGAGCAAAGAGGACATGGAAAAATTGACAGATTTAACGTCGGATTTTTTGGAAAAAGTCGCCGGCGCGGATAAACTGATTATGAAAATAGATATGGCTTTAAATCCGCATTTCACAAAAGAAACAGCGGAATACGCCGTTTCAAAGATGAAAAACGAGGATAAAACTGAAGGCGGGCATTGGAATTACGATACAACGACAAGCGTTTTGAAGTCGAAAAATTATCCTTATAATCCGGCCGATTGGTTTTATACCTTAAATATGGTTTATTCGGATTATTACGAAGCCGGACAGACAGACGATTTTTATATTAAACTAGCAAATAATTTTTTAAAGGACAAAGACGCGCCGGCGGGCAAAGCTAAAATTTATTATTTGGCGATGAATAAAGGCAAAAAAGAATAAAATTTGACACGGGCGGCAATCTGAAATTATAATGAAAGAATTGAAAGGTCGTGACGAGGAAATGATTATGACAGCGGACGTTATATGGCAGATTGCAACGGGTGTTCTTATCCCGACGGTTATGTTTATTTTTAAGTATATGTCGGATTTGAAAAAGGAATTATACGATTTTAAAGTCTTTGTTTCCGGCAATTACATTAATAAAGAGGATTTGGGCCGGATCGAAAATAAAATCGACAATTTACAAACGTTAATAATCAACGTTTTGAAGGACGAAAAAATCAGATGATCCGCCCCGAATTATTATCCCGAGTAATGAAGCATGAAGGATTTGAAAGCAAGCCGTATAAGGACACGACAGGACATTTGACAATCGGTTATGGTCGAAATCTTGATGACGTCGGAATTACGGAAGCAGAAGCCGCGGAATTACTGGAAAACGATTTATTAAATGCCCGCGTTCAATGCTTTGCCATGTTCGCGGTTTTTTTTGCGGATTTATCGCAGAACCGGCAAGACGTTTTAATCGAAATGATGTTTAATTTGGGTTGGCGCAAATTAAAAGGATTTCAAAAAATGCGGCTTGCATTAGAACGGCGAAACTATGAAATGGCGGCCGACGAAATGTTAAACAGCCTTTGGGCAAAACAAGTCGGTCAGCGGGCGGAAACTTTGGCCGATTTAATGCGCAAAGGATAATAATCAAAAGGCGGATTTGTTAAGAACCCGCCCGAATTGAATTACTAACTTCTAAGGAATAGAAAAATTGTAACGGAATCCCGATTATTTGTCAATGCAAAATTCTTGAAAATCCATTTTATTAAGCGTACATTTGCGGAATATATCACGGTTAAAAGAATACAGGCTTTCACATTCGGCCGCAGTCGGTTCTCGATACCAGACGCATTCTGACGTTTTCAATTCGGTTTTACAGGCCGCCGGCGACAATAAAATCAGCATGGCGATTATTTTTTTTGTTTTTCCAACCATTCCAAAAGTTCCTCATTTGTTAAATTTTCTTTTTCCTTCGATTTTTCCGCTTGTTTTATTTGTTCTTTCAAGGTTTCAATTTCATTCGATATTTTGCCGGATTCCCGACAAAGGGAAATAATCGAAAAAAACATTAATAAAACGAGGCCGCCGAGTAATAATGCAATCATGGCCGGCGTTCCAGATAATCAAATAAATCGTTTATTTGACATTTTAGATACATGATAGTTCGGCCGCAACAACCGGCGGCGCATTCATGCGTTTCAACGGTTAAATATTCGGAATTATCGGCAATCTTGGTTATTTTGGATAATTCTATTATAACAGGCTTTTCCGATGCGTATTTTTGGCCGTTGATTGTATAAATTTTTTCAGCAGGGATAACAAAAACCTTTAAAAGACGGATTTCGCCGTTATCGGCCGCGGCATTTAATCTTTTTTCCATTTCGGCGCATACTTCTTTATAAGTTTCGCCGATTGTCTTTTTTTTCGCTTCACCTTTGGCAAGATAAAGTATATTATAAAGCGACAACAAATCCCGATTATACAGGGAAAACGGGAAATCTTTTTTATTTTCCATTGTAAAATCCTTTATTTTCAGCTATTGTTTAAAATCATGACGTTTTTAAAAGGCGGTTTTCGGCCGCCTTTTTTTATTTGTCTTTGTCGTCAACGCGCGTTGTTTCCGTTCCGCGGGGATTCGCCAAAGAGAAGTTATCCAAAATTTTAATGATAAGATTTAAAATTTTGTCGTCCTTGTCTGTTTTGGTTGCGCCGACGATTGTCGTGGCGATTGCAACAAGAACGGTTGCGGCGTGGGTCGGGTCAGCTTTTACCCAATCCCATGCGGCCGTTAATAAGTTCGTAATGATTTCCATAACATTTTCCTTTCATGACAGTTTTTTCGGATAAAATAATAATATATTATTTTCGCGTTTTTGACAATATATGAATAAATCCGTTTATTTTCGATTTCAGCAGGGTTTTATTTTTTTTGATATAGATAATATATTTTTCTATTTTCGCGCGTCACGGATAAAAAAGCCGCCCCGATTTCGGCGACGGAGCGGCTTTACCCAACATAAACATTTAACCGGCGAAAAGACAAAATTCTTTCAAATTAAATTAAACCCTTTCCTTGTTAAATGTTAATAATCCCCGCCTTTTGGCGGATTATCCGAATAATAACAGATTGCCGGCGGGCGGTCAATGGTATTTTCCATTTTGGAAATAACCACTATTTTTCTTTTTCCTTTTCGATAAAATCAATAATTTTGGATATTCGCATTGAAAGCCAAAATAAACCGACAAAAGGCGAAATTAAAAAAAACAAAACGCAGATAAAATCAATCATTTCAGCACCTTAATTTCAAAATCAATTTTCAATTATATAAATTTTTTAATGCTTCCTCGGTTAAATGGATATCTTCCGTAAATTTATTTATGTTTTTCAATGATTCTTGTATATTTTTATTAAAACATTCGATATCATCTAATAATTGTTTAATTGCATACTTAACCGCGGCTTTTTTACTTTTAAAACAATTATTATCATATATCATTTTGCCGGTATAATCGACATTCGGCCAACCATATTTATCCGTATAGGATTCTATAACCGTCTTTTTTTGCCAGTCAAAATAATAAAATTTTTTCATGCCGTCTATTGAATCATTATTGTTAATTATTTCCTTAATTGATCCGTCTTTAATCATACTATCCAATTTATCCCATATTTTCTCTAATTTTTCATTTCTTAAAGACTTTCTGCCCTCGTGAAAAGTATCTAAAGCATAACTTAATTCTAATGTATTTTTATTCACTTTAATTAACCCGGTAACATACGCACTACTAATACATAAAGAATCTTTTGCGTATTCGACAGTATAATCGGTATTTAATAATTGTTTTAATTTTTTCGCTTGCATGATACACCCCCTTAACACTATTTAAAAAAGTTGCAATTTTTTTTAATAAAAATCTTTTTTTGCCGCCATATTAAAGTTTTTTTAATTAACAAAAAATCAGTCCGACGGCCAATGCCGCGCCCATGACAAATTCCCCCAATTCCGTCACCAGTCCAAAAGGTTTATATTTCCAACCGACGGCGTAACCGATAGCAACGACAAGTCCGACAAACAATAAAAGCGGGTTAAACCAGTAAACAATCAGCGCAAGCGGGTATGTGTAACGAATCCACATAAAACAAAAATCAAAAGCGGTCCGATACCATAACCGCGCCGGAAATATCAGTTTTAACAGTTTACCGATAACGCCATAATCTTTGATTTCCTTGTCGGTGGGCGGGTATGAATGCCCCATGTCAAAACCGGCGTAAAAAGTCCGCGTATAGAAAAGCCATTGTATAACGGCGACGCAATAAGCGCAAATATAGACGTTTAAACCTTTAATGTAAAACAGATAAGAAAAAAGCGCGGCAATATTTAACAAGTGTAAAGTTATCCGATGTTTTAGGATCGGCAATCCGAAACCGTCATCACCAAAGGCGCGACGCCATACGGATTCAAAGACGACAAAAAGGCAATTAATAACGGCGTTAAACATGGAAAAACGCCGCCATCGGACAAAAAAGTAAACAAAAATAATCCATTACCCCTTTCCTTTTCTGATTGTTAATAATCCCATGTTTTTAAATGGTTAAGACGGCCGAATTGTCGTCGGTTTTTATTTCTGATAGGCCTTTCATAATTGCGCAACCTCGCAAGATTGCAAATTGTTAAAGGTTTAAATTATCCGGCCGCCTTTTTTAAATTTTAAATTTTTCCGGCCAAAATATCAATAATTTTCGACAAAGGCAAATTGATTGCAAGCGTCGTCCATGTATTATTTACATTGTAATTAATAACGGTTTGGTTCGGCGTGAACGCCCGCCGGATTTCGTCAATGCTTTCAACGTCAATTTCAGCGTCTTTGCCGTCTTGACGGTTTATCAAATATTTGTTCGGGATTTTTATTGTCAGCATGATTATTCCTTTATAAATCAAAACTTTCTTGTTTATCGTTTTCTTCTTCGATATCAAATTCTTTTAAATAATCTTGCAAATGTTCTAGGACATGGCGCATTGTATCAATTTCAAAGTCCGCTTTCTTTTGCGTCATCTTTCCGGCGGATATCCAACGCGGATAAACGCGTTCCCGCATTTTTACTTCGCGCCTTACACATTCAACCATTTCATTAAAATATTCAGCATTATAATTTAACATCGTTTAGTTTTCCTTTCATTTCTTTAGCAATAAAATTTAATAATTCAGGGATAGACATACAAATTGTTATTTCGTGTCGGTCGTGATTTAAAATCATAGACAATACTGTTTCAAAATCTTCGGTTCTAGTAATATCGCAAATACGGTCAAAATATATGGCTTCATCTTTATTCTCTTTATAGCCCTCGCCATAAACATAATATTTTGTAATAAATTCTTTTGGAATAATTACCCAGTTTTTTAACGGTTTTTTTAAAAATGAAAAAACGTCTTTTTTAGTCATTTTTTTTATTTTTCCTTAATCCCGATTAAAAATCAAAAGCGTTTTGATAAAAAGTGTTATTTATTCTTTTTTTTGCTATTTCATACATGGCCGGATCTATTTCAATCCCGATAAATTGTCGATCCGTCTTTTTGGCAACTATTCCCGTCGTTCCGCTTCCCATGAATGGATCAATAATCAAATCGTTTTTTTTAGTAAAATTTTCGATTATTTGAAAAACAAGTTTTTCCGGGAATCCTGCCTTTATATTTTCGTTGTGTTCTTTTTTTATTTGCCATATATTATTTACCCCCCCCCCTAGGAAATTGCGCATTGTCAAAGGTTCTGCATTTTGGCCGGATATTTGAAAAGCAAAAAATAAATTCAAATTGACTATTTAAAACGCCTTTGTTTATCGACGGCTCTGAATATTCTTTGTCCCAAATAATAACGTCTTTTAAATTTTCCGAAAATTCGTTAATAAGTTTACATAATGCGATTTTGTTTCCCGTTATCATCTGAATATTATAAAAAACATAATCGGATATTTTTAACGATTTTTCTATAAATTGACGTTGAAAATTAAAATAATCGTCCATAGATAAATCATCATTATAATTTTTATATTTATTTGAAAGATGATTTTCATTGGAAAATGATGATTTCCACCTTGAAACATACTTGTTATTTTGCACTTTTAAACACATATTGTAAGGCGGCGACGTTATAACGGCATCAGCCTTTATTCGGTCGGCAATTAATTTGTCTAATTCAATTAGACAATCGCCGTTAATTAATTTTTCCGTCCTCATCTTTTGTTTTTCCTTATTCGTTTAAAATTAATCTTATAAATGCGCCGGCTGACATTTTTAATATTATTCTTTGTTCGGTGCTTCCGTTTACGTGCATTGTTCGCTTGTTGGTCGTCTTAATCGGTAAACATTTAACTTTTACAGCGCAAGTTTCCGTATTAATTGCCGTAACGTATCTAATAATATTTACGGATATTTCAAGATTTTCTTTCAATTCGTATTTTCTTTTATTTACAGATATTATTTTATCCGCCGGGATCTCAATCGTCCTTTTTTCTTTCAGATAATAATAATTTAAAGTATTTTTCCACATAGCATTTAGTACATTCAATAAACCAGTTTTATAAAATGCTACATTTACGTCTTCAATCTTCATTAATTCGTCGGCGTTTTCCTGCAAGATTTCAATTAAATCTATTGCGTTGCCGGTGTATAATGTAAAATCGTTTTTATTGCTCATCTTTTCCAGTTCCGCGGCAATCGCTTTTTTCTTTAATTCGTTTTCAGTCATTTTCATCGTTCCTTTACTGTCAAATAAATTTCGTCTTTTCCGTTGTCGCCTTCTTTTTCGGATCTCCATTTATAATGTTTCGTAATATATAAATCATAAACTTGGGAATCATCAGCGAAAACAACGTCATTCATGGCGTCAAGGATAGATTTTGCGATATTGTCAACGTCCGGCCGCCCAGTTACAGGTTCGCCGCTTTTTTCGTATTTTTCCTTTTTTGTAAATGATTTCGGCAAATGAAAAGTCAAATGGATTGTAACCGCAACAGGCTTTTCAGCAGGAATTTTAGAATATTGTTTTTCCTTCATGATGTCTTTTATCTTTGCCCGTACAGACGATTCAAATTTTTTCGTTGTTTCCGGCGTGTATGCCGTAACAAATGCCCCGCGCTTGGCGAAACGCGGCCGGCCTTTTCCAACAATTTTGTCAATTTCGATTGCATAAATTTGGGTCATCGTTGCGCCTTCCTTTCAGCGTCGATTATAATTTTCGTTCCTTTGTCTTTTTCATATTTCATATATTCATCAAAGATTATTAATTCAGCGGATTTTTTCTTTTTCATTTGTTTACTGTCCTTTCTTAAATTCTTCCATTCTTAATTCGCGTTCGATTTGCGTCGCCTTCGCCCGTCGATAAGCATTTTCAACAGACATTCCCTTTTTATGCAAATTGCGGTAAAAGTTGGCGCGGTCGTTATGGTTCGGAAATAGTTCAGAAATATATTTACCGTCATGTTCCCAGATTGTCCGATTATGGACATAATCTTTATAATTCCGGCGTTTTCCCTTTCCTTTGGCGGTTGTTTCCTTTGTCCGTTTATAAGCGTTATGCCAATCAAGTCCGTTATGTATAAGCAAAATAAAATAACTATAATCAGCGGCCGACAGAATGCGATAAACCGGCACGCCATCAATTTGATATTTGCAAAAATGATTTTTATTTTTCTTTTCCATTTTTCCATTTTTCCCATTTTAATTTCCGTAACTTTTGAACCTTCATTGTTCTTTCAACGGCTTCTTTAACTGTTAATCCATTATGGCGCATGACATAAAAATAATTTCGATCTTTTTTATCTTTAAATAAATCGCGGATTGATTGTCCTTTATAAAAATATTTCCTATTTTTGGCCATTATCGGTTGTTCAGGCTTGCGTCTTTTTTCGTTTTTTGTTTTTTGCGTCAAATCGTATGCGTCGGCAACCGACATTCCTTTTTTAATCCGCGAGATGAAAAAATTATAATCCCGAATATTTTGAAGCAATCGGGCAATCGGAATCCCGTTTAATGTATATTTTACCTTCATCTTTTTAACCTTCATAATATCGTTAAGATTTGCCATGCAATAAATACGGACAAAGCGTTGGCGAATAATATCGTTTCGACTATATCCGCCCAGTCAATAATTATTGCTTCAGTTTTTTTCATCATTTTTTTTAAGTCCTAAAATATCTAAAAAATTTAAAATTCTTTCGTCGGATGGATTTTCAGTTCCGGTCACGATCCCGACAAATTTAATTATCTTTTTTTTATCCGCAACAGATAATCTTTTCAACGTTTCCGGCGTGATTGGCGGATTAAATTCAATTCTATTCGGGTATAATTTAACTTTTTCGTTGTCTTGCTTCATTTTTGGCCTTGGTTAAGGCGGGAATTAAATCCCGCCTTTCCTTCTTTATTTCCGATATAATTTAAAATGTTCGGCGGCGGCGTCTTCCATTTTACAGACATAGGAAAAATCGCGCCCTATATATTCAGGATACAATTCTTTTAATCCGGCAAGTGAAAAACAGGTGATATAAGATTCGCCGCTTTTTTTCTTCATTATCAGCACGGCATAATTCGGAATGTTGTCGTTGCTAGACATACCGCCATAATTTAAAACAATCGCGCGGTCGTTTTCTTTATTTTCCAGTATGTCGCCGGTTTCATATATACATTTCATAATTGCCCTCTTTTCTATCCGAATAAAATCGAATTGCCGTCATCTGAAACCGTGACAGATGGTTCGGCCGTTATCGGTTGGCCGTTGGCCGTGTATTCCGGCTTTTCATCTTTTACGGGTTCGGGATCAGCGGCCGCCGGCGTCGGTTCAACGTCAACAGAATCGACATAATTGTAATTTCCGGCCGCGTCGATTGACGCCATGTCAGCAGTATAAGCCATCTGAAATTCAATACTCATTGCGCCCCATTTGCCGATTAGTTGGCGTAACATGGTTTTTTTCGCCATTTCGTCAAATGCTTTTTCCCAAAAAGTATAACCTTTTTTGGCCGCATAACCTTTGGAATATCTTAACGCGTGGCGTTCCATTTTGGATTTAGACCAGTAAAGCGTTTTTCGGAAACCGTTGGCAAGTTCAAAAAAAGCATAATAACCGATTGTTTCAGCTTTTTCCCGCGCTTCTTCGTCATCTATTAAATTGACGTCGATTGTTTCTTCCAATGCGTCATATTTAATCAATTCGCCTTTCTTTATTTCCATAACATTAAGGCGTTTGTATTGGCCGGTTCTGATCGCGAGTTGTATATATCCCTTGTAACCGAGTTGAAATTGCGCAACCTTCCGGCCGTTTTTATTGTCGTTATACGGGACAATATAAAACTGGCTTAAAGTTCCGGCCGGCGATAATTTCATTGTTTCGCCGAGTAATGCGGCCGACAAGATAGATGGATTGTCGCATTCTTTCAGCGTTGGATTTGAATTGACGGCCGCGATAATTGACGCCGAAAATTTAATTCCGCGTTCTTCACCCAAAACTTGATTTATTCTTGTTTTCACGGCGTCGCTTGTCATATATACGCCGAAATTTTGTTTATCTGCGGGGATTATGCTATTTTTTTTGGTTAAACTGTTATTCATTTTCTTTTCCTTTCAGTTAGTTAATTTTTTCGATATTAATGCCGTTGACGCGAATAAAATCACGCAGGGCAATTAATTGTTTTTCCGTTCCCATTACTTTAAAACAGGCGGTATAAATAATTTCCGTTTTTGGCGGTTCAAAATTGGTATCGTTTGCCGGTACAGATACCGCCGGCGCAGGTTTCGGCGGTTCTATTTTCCTGTCAAGCGTTTCCAGTTTTTTCGCCGTCTGAATTGCCGCCGACAGGCTTTTGGATTGCAAATATTCGTCCAATGCCGCGGCGCGGTATTTTTCCGAAATGTCGGCAATCACTTTCAGATCATTTTCGGCCTTGATAACGTTGTCCAAAATCATCTGAATTGCCGATTGCGTTGAAACGGTCGTATTTAACATTTTTTCAACAAAAACGTCGTCGAATGTAAAATATTTTTTACATTCTGAATTGACGTTATTTTCCCAAAAGGCCATAAGTTCGGCCTTTTTGTCAGCCTTCTTTTTTTCGTCAACGGCTTTAATCTGTCCGTCGATTTCAGCAATCGGCGCATCAACGAGGGCGGTCAATTCCTTGATTTGCCCTTCAAAGGTTTCATAAGGGGCAAGACAACGTTTTTTTATGTCTTTGCGCTTGTTTTCCAAAGCGTCCTTAAATTTATTCAAGGTCGCCCTGTCTTTTTTGGCCTCTTTCATCTGTCCGTCGTCGTATGTTAATCCCTTGTATTTTTCAAGGGCAACGGCCAGTTCTGATTTCAATTCGTCAAAATTAAAATCGACGGCCTTCAAAAACGCTTCATCCGGAGTTTTAATTATAAGTTCCATTATTTTTTCCTTTCCTTAAAAGTTAGTTGTTTTATGTTTTGTATTTTATTAAATTTTATTTTAAATGTAAAGATAAAAAATATAAATTTATAAAATATTTTAATAAAAATCAAATTTCCGGCAAAATTAAATCCGGCCGCACGTCTTTTAAAACGTTTTCCTGCCAAAACTTAATTTCAGCCGCCCGCAAATATTCGATGTCGTCCTTCACGTCGGCCGCGTTCCAATAATAGTGGCGCGTTTCGATTTTCAGCGGATCAGATAATCCGTTTTTGATTTGCGCCTTTAAAATGGCGAAATCGGCCTTTGTTACCATTAAATAATGAAGGATTTGACAATAATAATTATCGGGAACGCGATTGTTCCACTTTTCCCAACCGGCCGAAGATGACGCCGCGGCCGTTTTGATTTCCAGAACGCCTTTTTTGCCGTCGGCGGTTTCGATTTCCGCGTCGAGGTTGGCAATCAAAAAATCGTATTCGGGATCATGAAGAATGTTAAAATCCTTATGTTCAACCTTATATTCGGGATAATCGAGCCGGAATAAATCTATTAGCAAAGGTTCTGCCGCGATCCCGTATTTTACTGCCGAATTGTCGGAAATGTCCGGCTTTTCTTTGCGGCCGGTTTTAAGTTCCCAAAGTTCAACGTTGCTTAACCATGGGTTTTTCCCGATTATGGCCGCGGCGTCTGATCCGCCGATGCCGCCTTTCCTTTTACTAAGCCATTCTGATTTATTCATTGTCATTGGCGGCCGTTCCTTCAAGGTCAAGTTCGCGAATATCAAAACCGATATATTCGCAAATTTTAATCAGCTTCGACAAATTTATATTTTTGTAATCTTTTACCCATGACGACATTGTAATATTCGTCACGCCCATAAATTTTGCTATTTCGGTTTGCGTTTTGCCGCTTTGCGCAATCGCGGCCTTCAGATTCAATTTTTTCATCTTTTTTTTCCTTCCTTTCGTTAAAAAGTTCTTAAATTTTAAATCATTTTATAATAAAAGTAAAGATTTTATTTTAAATATTTTTGTTATTAATTTAAAACGATTGTGGGCGGGTTTCCCCGCCCGTTTTTTTACTGATTATTTTATATAACAATGTCCGTTATAATCCATCATCGTGTTATGTATGCCGAAATAATCTGACATTGTGTCGGCGTTTGGATCTTCGTATAACATTCCCGCCTTCCGGCAAGCATTCATAAATTTTTCTTCAAAAGCGGCGTCGCCGCTTATATTTGCAATAAAATCAAAACCGCGTTGTTTATAACAACGGAAATTAATTTTAATTCCAAGGTCTTTGGCGATTTTGCGGATTGTTTTTCTTGCTTCATCTATTTGCATGGCTTTTTTCCTTTCAGTTAGTTTCGATTACATTTTTATTTATAACATATATTTTTAATAATGTAAAGATAAAAAATATAAAAAAATTTAATAAAAATAAAAAATAATTATTTACAAATAAAAATAAAATGGAAGGTATAATCAGCAGAAAGCCCCGTTAATTCGGGGCATAACTTTTTTCTTTATTTTTGGACAAAAATATTATATTATCAAAATCGCGATGATAAACAGTGAATTTTCAAAAGATGATTTTTTTATATGGCGTTCCTTTTTCCCTTATCACTGGGGGAAATTAAGCCGTCGCGGGCAGGAACGCCGCAAAAAAGGAATAATACATGGCAAAAAAAGAGCTAAAATCCGCGATAGATACAGACGACGCGGAATATATCGAATTTACGCAAAAACTAAAAAAACCGAATCCGAAATCAAAAGTTTCGGAAATTTTGATTTATCTTGTAAAGGTCATTGATCCCGACGCGCCGGATTTTGATTTAATTTTGGGATTGGCAAGTTTCGCAACCGCCAATAAACTAACCAACAAACAAATGATAAAGGCAATTAAAATATTTAAATATTATCTGAAAGTCGGGGTTTTATAATGGCGAAACAAGAAAAATTTATGTTTTATGAAAACTTTTTGGCCGCGATCGACGCATTGCCGGAAGAACAACGCGCGAAGGCTTGCTATGAATTTTGTAAATATGGCATTACCGGCGTTTTGCCCGATGAT
>Ga0310690_10001795_pt1 | contig 37236 bp, 54 predicted proteins | sample AusTroGonzalo_MG_2_FD_207661 | JGI IMG/M metagenome (GOLD analysis project Ga0310690, IMG submission 207661) | Bovine rumen microbial communities from tropical cattle in Woodstock, Queensland, Australia - Gonzalo_04 (v2) (version 2) | ecosystem: Host-associated > Mammals > Digestive system >...
TGCACCATTTGTAAGCTTGTCGTTTATTTCTGAAACCAAAGACGCTTTTGCTACATAATTATCTCCTATTTGAGTTATTTCTGTATTAAGATCTGCAATGGCATCTTCTGTTTCACTTTTCGCAGCAGAATACATATTATTAAAAGTAGAATACTATGACGTTTCTGAAGTAAACCCGCTAGCAAGCCATTCAATTATGCTTTGATTTTCATCAAGAACAGAATATCTGTTTGCTATTTCAGTAACAGTTGTGTTTTCTGTAATACGAGAATCAATAATAGACTATAAAGCTTCTGTAGATACAAGATTTCCGCTTTGATCGTAATTAGAATTTATTCTGTTTATAGTAGACTAAAGCGAGTTTATTGTTTGCGCAAGCGTAGTCCACTGCGCACTGTCTGTAGTGATAAAAGAAACTTGTTGTCCCCAATCTCCGATTTTGGTTACGATGAGCTAATTAAGTTCGTTGTTTGCACGCAATGCTGCAGAATCGTGAAGAGCGTCATATATATAATCTGTTATACGGTTATCAAGAGCGTTTAATAATATATCCAATCGTTCTTGATTGGTGCTTGCAATACTGTTTATGCTCGCAATAGAGTTGTATAATTGATTTCTAAGTTCTGTAATATAACTCTCTGTAACCAATCCAGGAGCAAACGTTTTCCCGTATTCTTTATCCCCGAGATGAATTTCGCGAGTGTCTTCTACAAAGCATATTGTTTTATCAGAAATTTCCCCAGCTGAGCGTTTAGCTTGATACTCTGCATCCGTTTTAACGAAATAAAATATTGTATTTATCATATATATTATCTAATTGTTTCGTATAAACCTATAGTACCGCCGCCTTTAACTCTACCCGCTTCTATTTGCTCAGCTTTAGCTTGTTTCATGGCGATATCTAAGGATTTTACTATATTACCCACATCCTTTAATATCCTCGTAACCTTTATAGCAGTATCGATGTCCATCAAACCTTTTGAATAGTCTGTAAGAGCTGCTATAAGTCCTTCTGCGGCTGTCTAAGAAGCGTTTAATAATCTAGTTCCAGGTGTTTCCTAAAACTCTATAAAACGTCTTGCAAGTTCGTTTACTTCATCAGAAGGTACGTAATGTTCGGTTTTGAATACGTCCTTGGCTACAACATGCGGTCTCTCGCTTGCGGGGTATGCTTCATAGGGAGTGTTCCACTTGTGTAGCCAGATTACGTATTCAATTTCTTTAAGCGCTTGGTTTTTATCTTTAGCGCCGTTGTAGTGATCTTTAAAGGGAGGTATAGCCAAGTCTTCTATGCTCAGCTTAATTTTATCGCCCTAAATATCAAACATATTGTCTTATAATCTTCGAAAACATTTTGTACATCCTCTATACTAGATATCCTATAAGATAAGCAGCGTCTTCGCTATCTTCTGGTATATCGTAATAAGAACATACATGAGACTAGACATGCTTTGCTTCGTGTATAGCAGTATTTACAAATTGACTTACATCTGAAGAAGGTCCTACGCATATAATACTCATCTTGTATTCTGAGTTACTAAAAGTAAAACCTGTATTTTCTTTTGTTAATACTTTTAGTGATCTTCTTATATCGCTATTAGAACAACCTAATTGTCTTAAGGCGTCTTCTACTTCTAAGAAGTCTTCTTTATGAACACCATAATACACTAAAACATTCCAGCCTTGATTACCTAATTTTATATATTGTGCGATCATCAGTTCTAACCTAGCTTGTCTTCAAGTCTAGCAAGGATTCCTTCGATACGGTTCATTCTACCAGAGATATCGTCTATTGCTTGATCTCTCTCTTGTTCTTTAGCGTATGCTGGACTTAACTCTTTAAGTATTTTCTCGCAAGCTTCAACGTTAGATTTATGCTACTCTACATTAGCTATAAGACTTTTGCTGTTATCCAACATAGAAGTAACCTCCTAAATCATACTATCCTTAGACTCACTAAGCACGTAATCTCCATAAGAGTGTATAATAGAAGTACTAGGTACTCCTACAAACTCTTTACGTTCGTCCCCAATCTTTACTGTAACATCTACTGCCATCTGAAGGTTTGCACCAAAGCTAACATTAGGGTTGTAAGTTGGGTACATGGGGTGTGGCATACTTACGCGTTCCACATATCCCGTAATAACTTTGGGTTCTTTACTCTTATCTAATACATAAAGAGTATTACCCTGACGTAATCCTGAAAACATATTATTAGTATTATGGTCATGTAGGTGGGCCTAAACCCACCCTGTGACCAGTTAATAATTATTATGCATATCTTCCCATCTTATTACGACGCATACGCATTGAACGACGCATACGATAGTATGGTTCTTTGTCCTCGTCCATAAAGTTGCGCATAGCATAATGACGGTTATACTTAGTCTTAAAACCAAGATCTTTGCCTTCATCACTCTTCTCTTCAGACTCTTCGTCTTCAGATTTTTCAAAACAATCGTAAAGCGTGTCTTCCAGCTCACACAACACCATCTTCTTCTCATGTCCAAGCTCATGGAGCTCTTCTACGAGATCGAGTGCTTTCTCTTGTGCAGCCTCACGCATTTCCATTATAACCATAGTAGTATAATTTTAAATGTTAATATTACGCGGGTATCTAAGTAGTTAACAGCTGCATGAGGTTACTATCTTTATCGTAGTAAATCATATAAACACCTGTTGCAGGTATTTGAGCAACTGTTATAGCCTCACCACCCACGTTGGTTAGAGGCTGTGTAAAATCATTCGCCGAAAACACAATCGGGAGTGTTTCTGTCGTTCCTGTTGGAATCTATTGGTTGAGACGAAGAAGTATAACCCCTTTGTCGTTCAACCAACGGAATACTCTGTTAGGAAGCGTCAGAACCACATTGTCTGTTCCAACAGTAACAGAATTGGTTTCTATCATAGGAATACCGTTCCTGTTACAGAAATTAAACGGATAACGAGTACTTCCAAACATAAGTACCTCCTTCCTTAATTAATTCCAGAAACTATTAGAACCCCAACTGTACATACCGTTTATATACGGGCTTGTGCTTACAGCAGTAAGCTGTGGCCACTGTACAGGTACTGTACTTGGTTGAGCTGACTTGATAGCAATGAGTTGATTTTCGATTTCGTTAAACTTGCCGTTGATAAACTCAGTCTGCTTGTCGTTGTTTATGTTAGAACGAAGCAAAGCGTTATCAGCAGTCAAAGTATTAATCTTATCTTGCAACTCACGTTTTTCAAGATCACAGAACTTGTCGTTGATCATCACACTCTGAGCGTTAATCGCATCAGTTATTTCGCGAGTGTTGCGTTCAGCTTGTGTAGTCAGAGTGTTTGTCTACTGACAGACTGCGAGCTGATCTGCAGCGTGGTTAGCTGCGGTTTGTGCCTGCAGTGCGTTCGTCTGATTAGCGATAGCTAAACGGTTCTCGCAGCAGCACTGACAGATCTGTGAAGCAATAGCAGCGTTACCGCTCTGGATTGCATTCTGGATCTACAGTCCGCTCATGCCTACCTGAGTACCTACAGAAGTGATGGCGTTGTTCAGTGCAAATACACCGTTCTGAACAGTCTGAACTTCAGTGTTCAAGAGTGTAGATAAGTTCTGGATAGCAGCGTTGTTGCCCTAGATAGCGTTCATCAGGAGCTCACGACCAGCATTACCGTCGATCTGAGAAGCGATAGAGTTGTTACCACCCCATCCGTTTCCTCCCCAGCCCCAGATCATCCAGAGGAACAAAATCCATATCCAGTTATTACCACCAAAACCACCGTTGTTATTAAGGGCCAACAGCAGGTTTGGATCAATGCCATTACTTCCCATCTCAGGGAACATCATAATTTTTGAACTTTCCATAAAATAAATAAAAATTAAATTAACATAAATAAACTCCGCGTTGCAGTGCGGAAACTGTTAATCTTTGTTGCGACATGGGACAGAATCGAACTGCCAACAGGTGCCTCCTTCACTTGCCGCCATAACGCGTTTACAAGCACTTGTCTCCCGCTTTACCATTAAGCTACCATGTCAAGCCCTCATTTTAGACAGTTGAGGTTCTGTTATGTTAAATAGAAGACAAACTATAAACGTTATCTGTTTCAGTTATATTTCTAGTACTGCTTACAAGCGTCCACTTATTTGCTGTATATGTCAAGAATTTACCAGTTTCTCCAGACCCTTCAATACTCAAATCACCTCCAACATAATTAGATGTTGCTGAACCGTTAATGGGTGTTACAGATGCTGGTTGTAATGCAAATATAGAATCGTATTGATCTATAAGATGCAAACTTATCGTGGCATCTGTACTAGCAGCACTGATATTAGATAACGAGTTAGATGTTATTGTTATTGTTATATTCTTTACAGAAGAGTCAAAATTAACAGATTTACTTTCACAGAACAATTCTCTAGCATCAGATAACTGTATTGCGTTTATTGACATTGAATCCTGATTTACAAATTGTACTTTTCTAAATGCACCTTTTATAGAAGTCAGTTGTGGACACGTTCTAGGTAAAGAAGGAATGTTTGTTATTCCGCTCTTACAGAACGCATAATTCATAGAAGTCAAACTGGAGCAATCTGTAAGATCAAAATTGATATCTTGAGTGTTATATCTAAAGAAATAATCAAGATTCTTTAAGTTACGGCTTCCTTTAAACAATGTACAAACGTCTTTTCCGTTGTCTGTTATATGCGGTAAGTTCCCTATTGTAATGGCACCTCCTCCGTTATTTTTATTGTCGAACATATAAGAAGCATCTTCTAATTTACCAAAATAAACATAATCTTCTCCTTGATCGTTTATTTCAATAGAACCCTTACTTCCGCTGAAACAATAACTTGTATTTAAAATGTTGTTATTTCTGTTGATGTCAATTTCTATAGATCCTTCTTTCATGTTCATAAAACCTTTACTTAAGTTTTCTACTATATTGTTTATTTCTATAAGTAAAGTGTCCTGTGGCAAGAAAGAGACTCCTTCAAAAACAGATGTTGCATCTATAGCATTAATCTAAAAACTTTCAAATCCGCTTTTTACGGTTTCTATTGTAGCGTTTCTAAACATTCGTTTTTGACTGTTGCCAGAATTGTTTACGGTTTCAAAGTTTCTAATAATTCTGTCTTCGAACACACCTACAGATTGCGTTACAGTAATATTGTCTGCATTTGTATACGTTACATTAGACGTATTCATGTATGAATTAATCCACTACAAATCGGATATGATTCCATCGTTTCCGTTTGGTCTAGAATTATTGTTTCCAAATAGACACGAAATATCTAACGCCGCATTAACTGTTCCAAAAGGACTGCCAGAACAATTGCAATTTGTATTCATAAAACAAGACGAAGCGTTGCTTATCGGTTTTCCTTGGAATATGTTGATTACATCAACTCCGGTGAGATTGACATTTTTAAACATTCCAGAAACAGACATCCTTGTCTATTCGCCAGCCGAATTCAATACAGAAGACGGTAATTTGCAACCAGTTTCTATATATCCTTCTACGTTAGTGCTAGCATAACAGAAACGTAAATCTGTCAAATGATTGCAATCAGAAAAGTCTATCAATTTTTCCTATTTTGTTTGGGCCAAGAAACTATATGCGGTAGTTAGACTAGTATTGTTTTCAAAAACATCTACGTTTTCTATCTTAATGTTCTATCCTAAAAACATTCTTGCAACGTTTGTTGCATACGGCAATTTTATATATACAGACTTTGTTTCTCCAGAAACATCTAATCTTCTTCCGTAAGCATAACTTGAACAACAAACTGTTTCGTATTCCAAACCCGATGGGCTAAACGACTAGTATAGAGGTTTACTAAAAATTCCATAACAAGTTTTCCAATTTAATACAATCGGATCGCTTTGTGTTCCTATATTTTCGTTTATTTCTCTAACAAAAGCGTTTTCTGCTGACACAATCGACAAATCTGTCAGCTTTTTATCCTAACCTACGCTTATATTTAAAGCAGTTCCAACAGGTATACTAGAATCCATAAAACTATATGATATAGAAGAATCGTCTTGCAAACTAAAAGTAAACGTGCCTGGAATGTTCTACAAATTTTCTGTAAGTTTAAAACAAGATTGTATATCTGTAAACAGTATATTACAGTTATCAAACTGTTGTAATTCCATACATCCTGCAAACAGCTCTTTTCCAGTAAAATTAGAATTTAAGTTATTTAAATTCTTTATTTTAACCACATTCTTACATCCTAACAAATTGAACGATTCGTTGTTGTTTAAGAAACACTGATACCAATAAAAGGTAGGATAATCAATTCCGTCAATAACAGTACTGTTTGTGTGTCTGTGGCCAAACAAATAGAACGGTTTACTGGATAAATTTTCTATATTATTAAAATCAAAATACGTTTCTTCCAAATCATCACAATTAATTTTTGTAAGATTCTTACAGAATTGTATATTTAAAGTAGAAACAGATTCTGGAATAACTAACCCCTCTAGTTGTGTAAATCCTATACAACTTAATGTTTCTAGGTGTGAACAATTGGATAAATCAAGAGTTATACTTGTTTCTGATCCTATTTGTGGTGTAATTCTACTAAAATTATCCCTTGTCAAATATACGTATTCTCCGTTTATTTGAGTATTAGATGCTCTTGAATTTTCACGGTCCGTATATGCGCTAACTCGTTCTATACCTTTTTCATCAAGATTATAAGGATTACATACAGTGCCGTTTAGATCATAAAGTTGATCTAAATACAACTCTTTAACCGTAACGTCATTTTCAAATATAAGATTATCACAATGAATTCCGGACAGATTTATTACATCATCTACAGTTATTCTTCCTCCTATATCTAAAGTTCCTATTTTTGTATTGTGGTCTATAGATAACTCAGACAAGTTCAATCCAGACAGCGTTAGGTTTGTTATGTCACTATAATCAGAACTGCTACTGCTGGTGATAACAATCTTTTTTAATAACGATTTATTCTAAATAGTAAGAGATTCTAAATTACAATTGTGTAGATATAATTCCTCAAGACCGCTATTTGCTCCTAATACAATAGTTGCTTGTCCTGTAAAATCAATCCTTTCGAGCTTAAGAATTCGAACTGTATCTGGTACTGTTAAATTTTCGTTTATTTCTTCTCGTTGTGAGCCAGGAACAAGAATCTCTATTTCTCTTAAGTTTTTAAATCGTTCTGCGTTTGAGAACAAAGACGGTTCGTATTCTCCAGAATAAGACTGTAAGTTTACAAACTTTCCTGCCAACACGTCTGTTTTTATATTACCCCAAATAGGAGACATAGATAATAATGCTTCTGGTACAATACTAAACACGTATTGCATATTCTTGTTTAAGACTCCATCATAAGTAAAATCTCTATATCCGTATCTTGTTTTAGCTTCTTGGTAGTTTGCCTCGTAGAATATAGGAATGAGAGTTTTTCCTATAGTCCAAGTATATCCGTCGTATCCAGGCTCGTTATAGTTAATTGTAAAATAACTAAAATAAGAATCTACGTACATAAAGCGCTTGGTTATCCAATCTTGATAATTAAGAAACCTTCCACCCTTATTCAAATAACTAAACTTAGTACCTAGATGCTTAAGCGAAAAATCTATATTATACTGTTCTTTGGATATTACGTCGTTTACTAACGTTCTACCTATAGCAATAATTCTTTCTGGTGTAATATAGTTTTGTCTTAACTTATTATAATATCTCTTTATATCGTCTTTAAAGGCTGTCCAGAATTTTGACCAAAGTTTACTTGAAGCGGAGTTATAACAATTAAACGTATCTTCAGGAAGAGATCCTCCATCATAAGGACGTCCATATCTTTCTTCAAAATGGTCTCTAGATATACAACCGTATACGGGGAAGTCATCGTATCCGTTGTTTGTTAGGCCTAATTCTGAATCTAAATCGTAAGGACGAATATACCAAACATCTTCTCCGACTTTGCAATCCAACATCATATTCTTACCAAGGTTGTCTGCTTGCCCAAATAATATCAGGTTGATATAATATAGAATTGCATAGTCTTTGTTGAACACTTTGTCAAAATAATCAGCAAAATCACTTCCTTCTGCTTTGTTTACAAACGTCCACATTCTTAATACAGGGAGTGCGTAATCGTTCCAATGGTTTTCGATATCGACAATGTCGTCATCATCTATTGTGCTTCTACTTTCAAACGCAGAAGAATTAATTAAGTAATCAATAACAGTTTCTTTTTCTTCGTCTGTTAAACTACTAGCGTCAATTGTTACTTGATTGTTATCACAAGTAAGTTGTATTTTCTCAAAAGCATCATAAACAGGTCCGTCTGAAGGTAGAGAGAATAAACCAGCCTGCATATCTCCAGCTTCTTCGTTGCTTTGACCTTCTAAAGAAAATATTGGATGTTGGTCATCCTATAAACCCATGTCTTTAGCAGATTTTCCCGTATTAAACATGAATGTCCCGTAGTTATTATAAACAATGTTATCGTCTACTACAACAGTTCTGTCTACATCTGCGGTATCTCTGCTGTCGATTTTTAGTAATAACGGACAACCAACTATTGCGTCTGAATAATTTGCAAACTTGCTAAATCCACTAAAATCACCGTTGTCGGAATCTAGCGCGGAAACTAAAGAATTAAAATAAATACAAGTTGGGGTATTATTTAAATGTGAAGAATCCATCGAATCTGCCTTTGCTACTAAGTTTGTTTCACCTATAACCTCAGCATCTTCATTGAACGTTAACTCTTCATCGTTCTTTATGTTTCCTAATTGAGGAGCTGTATATGTTAGAACAACGCTGTCATCTAAAGAGAATTCTCCGTTCTCATATTTTATAAAAGTAAACTAGAAATTAGGAACAGGATATGCAAGTGTACTTGTACCTTGTACTTGTACTATACAATATTTATTATTGTCAAAGATGATGTCAGATCCTTTGACAAATCTATATTTACAAATAGCGCCAGTAACTTTATCTAGTTTTAAATTTTCTTTATCGGTCTTTTGGAATTCAAATAATTCCGGAACGATTGTTATTCCTTGTTTGTCTCCGTGGTTTATTGCTCCAAATTTTACGAATCTAAACGTGTTTCCGTTTTTGTCGGACCCTTTTATATTACTTCCAAATTTGTTTTTTACGTTTAAAGCGGTTCTTAATGCAGACCACCACGAATCTTCTCCGCTGTTTTCTGGTTCAAGAAAAGGAATCAATTCTAATTCTATTACATCTTGTCCCTGGCTAGCGCTTTGCCCTGCATCTAAGGTTGTCAACCAGTTATAATAAAAAACATCGTATCTGCTCTTACTTAAAGAATAAACATCTTCTGGATTGCCTCCGGCACCAACACAGCTTTTTATTCCATCATAGGTACTGGCTGCAGAAAAACTAAATTCGTTTATCTCAAACGTATTGTTAAACTTCAATACAACTGAATTATCGTTTATTATATCCAAGCCTTTGCTACAAAATGCAATCTCTCCGTTTATAAAAATACAATCGTAGTATGTTATTGTATTTCCGTCAACAAATGGTCTCTGATATCCAAATCCTATGTGAACATAATCGTTGTCTTTAGGTAAAGCTAGATTGTTTTTCTAGTACGGTTTTCCGTCTTGATCAAAGAGGCTTGATGTAATTTGCTATTTGCCTATTACTAAAAGTTGTTCATTGCCTCTTTCTATAATTACCAACGGTTCGTCTTCTCCACTCTATGATGATTTTATGTTTAAATCTAAATTAAAGTGATAGTCAGAAATATTTAATACAGATGTAGCTTCACTACTGTTCCATGTTAATTCTTCTCCGGCGCTTGGAAGTAATGGAGTGTTTGTTCTACTGTCTTGAAAAGGACTCCAATAATTAGCATACGGTTCAACGCTTCTATAGTTGGCGTTAAAATAAATATCTTGTCCGTACGGTGTTTGAGGAGTAGTTACTTTCTTTATCGTTATAACACGCTCTTCAAATATATCAGTGTCTTTTATCTGAACCTTCAACGTCTTTTCAACCTGTTGTTGGCCTTCTTCTAATATATCGTCTAGTTCGTAAACAACGTTTTTGGTTGTATTTACTGATATATTAGTCGGAAAAACATTGTCATTATCTAATGAGACTTCGATTACTTTAGACGAAATCGAACTTTGCCCATAAGCATCGCCTCCGTACTGTAAGTTTACATCAAAAGATATACTTGTTCCAGAATATGCTATAGAAGGAATATCATTAGGAAAATTTAATGCGAATTCTCCAGGGCGTAGAATGTTAAAACCGTATATTTTAACTTTCTTTGTGGTTGACGTTTCTATATCGTCATAAACAGCATATACATTATTTATATTTTTATAATAATTCTAATGCTATTCATCTTCCGTTGGGAAAACGATAGTTACGTTTTTACCATTAATGTCTGATACAGGAAATACGTAGTTTTCGGTTTCTTCGTTTTCACCTGTATTTCGTCCATATAAACAAATTCTTACGTTCTATACAGCTTCGGTATTATAGTTTACCATAATACCAAGAGGTTTTCCGTAATATTTACTTTGCTGAGGAAGAAGATTCTTTAAAGAGCTTTGGTTTGTAACCTTTACAATAATATCTCCCCAAGAAACCGTTTTTGTTGTAGCAATTCCGTTGGGATTGAAAGCTGTTCCCAATACATCAAACGCAGATATAGTATAACTATAGGTTCCTGGTACAGACATTTCCACGTACGTAGTAACCTCTTGATCGATATTTACAGGAGCTTGCTATACGCTTGTACCAGAAATACTTACCTTTGGAAGTAATCCTTTTCCTCCTATTATATAACTTATCTTTATTCGATTATCTTCTGCAACAACTGTAAATTTTCTTAATACTAGTTCGTATGTTTCTATTTTCTTAGAAACGTCTCCGTCCTATAAATCTTCTGTATCCCACCAGTATTCTTCGATCTTACCAGAATTATTTACCACACCTATAGTCAAACCTTGTGCACGAACTTCTTCTGGTACGCTTTGTAAAGCCTCCTCAAGACTTTCGTAAGGTCCGTATAAAGCATCCACATTTGAATATGGATTCAACATTTTTATTCGGTTGTTTAATTCAAAATTCATACTGTCTATAAGTTAAATGTGAATGTTAAAGTTAAATTTTGTGGTGCTAATGCAGGTTCATATTTATACACACTATATATTGTACCATCTATTGTTACAGACTGTGCGCTCCCTATATTTATTCTTTCGTTGTTTGAAGTGATAACGATACTATCTGCTTGTATGCTAGTCGGTACCGCTAGATATAAAAACTGATTAGAAAGCGGAATACTTGCAGTACCTGTTGTATTTTCGTCATCAGTGCTGGTCAAACTCGTAATTTGAGAATAGCTATCGGCTGTTGTAGGAATTTCGGATCCTTTCTCCGTATATGTATAATAAAATATTGGTGTGCTTATATCAAAGGTGTATCCACCCGCACCGCCGCCACCGCCAGAAAAGAACATACCGTGTGTCCATATCCTCCGTGGCGTTTCAATGAAGACAATCGATTGGGCTGATATTTCGTTTTGTTCAAGAGCTTGTTCGAATGACCTCAGTGTTTTATAATATAAAAATCGACTGCTTATCATATCTATTGTTTTTGTCATGTATATATACGGTTAAAGGGGGCTCTTATGGAGTCCCCCACAACCAGATGAAGCTTTGCCAGACTAATGTACGCCGCTTCTCAGGCTTTTATAACGTTATTATTATGCCTGCTCAGAGCTGTCTACCTGCTCAGCCGCTGCCTCGTTTGCAGTCGATTGATCTTGTTCCTCCTCTTTAGCGGGAGAATCAACCGATCCTGTAGGTGCGCTACTCATACTTTCTGTCACACTATCTGTAGATCCATATCCTCCGTCACCTCTATCAGTTGTGGAAAGTTCAGAAGCCTCTGTAAAGGTGGCGTCTGCAACCGGAAGAATCAACAGCTGTGCAAACTTATCGCCTTCGCGATATACGGCCGGGATTACGTCTGTAGTATTCCTAAACTTGGCCATAACCTCACCACGATAACCAGCATCTATAATACCAGCTGAGTTAGTAAGGGTGAGTGATTTCTTAAAGATGGACGATCTTGGTACCAGCATTCCGAAGTAACCTTCAGGAATTTCGAGGGCGAGCCCCGTATGATATACCAAGATTAGCTGTCCGCACTCGTTAATTTCAGTAGTAATCTGAGTGGCAACTAAGTCAAATCCTGCGTCAGTATTGTAGGCGCGTACCGGAGCAACTGCTCTCGGATCAAGTTTCTTAAATTTAATTTCCATCGTATCGTTCTTTATATTGGTCCCGGCAACCGGTTACCTTCCAGTTCCTGCGGGGTTAGAGCCCACTGTGCTAGGATCATACACCATGCCGAAGGGGTGGCTCTTTTAACGACTGAGCCAGAAGATGTCGTGTCTAAATAAAATGATTAAAGCTATTTTTCAGAGTGGTGCCGAAGAGATTCGAACTCTTTACATTCCCGCCGGAACAGCCGACATATAACGGCGCCTACCGAAAGGTAATCGAAATTACCCATAGTATCAAAAATGAGAATCCAGGATTTTACAGTTCCTGTAAACTGATTACTTCTTACGTGTAAGCCAATTCCAGAAGCGCTTATACCAAGGAGTCTTTTTCTTGGTGAAGAAGCAAGGAGCTATCGCACACGCAGTAACCATAATATCTGCTGTAGCTTCAGCCACCTTCAAGATTTCATTTAAGATGGCATCATCAAGCTCGTCTTCTGTAATAGCTTTGCCAGCACGAACCTTAGCGTAAGTTACATTCTCTCTGATGTCGTTTGCTGTCTTGACGTCATAAGCGTTAACTAAGATCTCTGGCTTCTTCGTTTTCTTTACGGTCTTTTTCATAATCAACAACCTTTTATGTTACATTTCACAATCGCAAGGACAACTACCGCCGTCAGCTGCTTGTTTTGCTGCCCAACGTTCTTTTTCCTTCTGTTCTTCGTCTCTGAACCACTGAACGTTTTCAGCCCATTCGCTGCTCTTTGCTACAATAACTCTGTGAGGAAGACCCTCTCTATAGAATGTTATAAGTATATCGCCCTGTTCTACATCGAGTTCTTTATGATACTCGCCAGAATCAAATACTACATGCATAGATTCTTCAATCAGATATATGTTTTGTATAGATTCTCTATCGGAACGGAACTGATCACATTTGTTATTCTCTGCATCAAGCAATATCCTACCTGTATCCGAAATATATAATGTCTTCATTTTGTTGTATATTTTTGTATTTTGTTTTCTTTATATCTGCGTTTAAGCTTAAATTTAAACAGTTGATTGAACAAGATGTCTTGTATGTTATTATCGTCTTTCATTAACTCTACTGTTTGTAGGAACGGATGTCGACATACAGTGTTGACTATTTCTTTATCAATTCCTGTTCTTTTAGAGACTTCTTTGATTACTTGTTCGATATCTGTCATCTTTCAATACCAAGTATATCGTATTGTCTAAGTAGACGGCTATCTTTAAGTAGATCAAATCTGAGTCCTGCAAGCTCTCTGAAGATTACTATATCCCCAACTTTATACGGACGCATTGTAGGATGCTCGGGATGATCTGGCTCTGAATAGTACAAAGGAAGCTTTATAATAACGCCCTTGCGATAATCAGAATCAACTTCTTTTACCTCTGTCTCAATCTTATCGAAGTCTTGTGCTTCAATACCGTTCTCATCTTTCTTTGGAGCGGAGTCTGCGACAGGTTTACTAAATTCTTTTGTTACTTTGATCGGGTCCAGGGGCTTTACCAAGAAGTGGTCTGCGAACTCGTATTTAATGTTCTCAGCTACACTTTGAGCAAGCTCCGACTGATCAATGATCTCTGTTTCTTCGTTCATTTCTTTAAACTCTTAAGGTGTTCAAGTAATGTTATCATGTTTGACAGCACTGTCTGTCTTTCAACTCGTACACAAGCCGGAAGTTCAGCCATATCCTTGTCGATAGTCTCAAGACCAGCTTTATACTGGTTAAGAAGGGTATCTATCTCGTCAAAGATGTTTACAAAAGGAGAGCTTTTCTCTTCCTCAGAAACTTCTTCCAAATAGCCTTCTTTGAGCAGAGTCTTAGCGTATTGTACAGAGATCTGGAATTCAGAAGAGTATGAAGATTTTATTTCGCTCACACTTTCATCATCAGCCTTATAGAAATTCTCCTTATGCTTTGACTCGTACATCTTGGACTCGTTTGAATATTCGAACAAATCCCCGAGTTCCATAACGAAAAATGGATTAATAACTCGTAATGTTTTTGCCATATTTGTATATTTTTGTCAAAATTCGACCGCATAACGTAAAAGTGTATATAAACGGTTGCAAAAAATATAAAAAATTCGCTATTTTGCAACTTTTTGGCCACATTTTACGTTATAAACCCACAAAAACAAAGAAAGTAGCAAAGAAATATAGTATTATATATACATGAAGAAGAATAAGAAAAGAATAGATACTTATAAGAACGATATATATTTTATAGATCTAGTAGTAGCTAATGAATTTGTAAAGTTAGAAGATCTAAAGAAGTTATATGTCTACTCAGATGGAATAGAAATAGATAACTTTGTATTAGAAGGATATGCTACTACATGTACTATAACACGTAAATCTGATAATAAAGCTTGTATATTAGTAAAATATAACGGACCAAGTAAGACTAAGAATATAAATAAAACTTTAGATTTTGTAAATACAGTAAGTCATGAAGCTACTCATGTAGCTATAGACACTTACAGTTTTATACATCAGAATATATATGATAATTCTTCTGAACCGTTCTGTTATTTAGTAGGATGGGCTACTGAATGTATATATAAAACGCTTAAGAATATAAAATGAACCATATAGAACTAAATGCGATACTATATTACGCAGATTTCTTAAGCTTAAAGGAAATAAGTTAGCCAGTAACAGACAATTGTAAGTATTTCTATGTACATGGAGTACCTATGAACAGTCTGTTTATCTTAGACTTAGAGCCTATATACGACGAAAGAAACTAGTATTTTTAGTAGGCAAAGATAGAATATGAACTCATAAAGAGTAAGTATGGAGAAGAAGGGGTAGAAAGCTTTATTGACGATGTATGTTGTATAAGAGCTTGTGGGAGTGTAGATGCTGAAAGAATGCTAAAATGTATTCATTAGTATAGCAACAAAAAACAAAGGAAAGAAGCGTTCAAAAACTACTATGAATGGAAAGAAAATCAATATTATTCTCATATAACAATCAATGAAGATGGAGACCCTCAAGAAAAACAATGCACCTCGTACGTATACCACGTTGAAAGAATGCTCGGAAGACCCCTTGTATAGAGAGATTTACGAACGTCTGGTGAAGGATACGAGGGAGATGATATTAAACCACTATTATGATGACTGAAGATGAAAAGTTATAGTAATTCATACGATATTGATAATTCCCTTATACGAGCCGCCGGGGATACCCATAAATGGACTATCGAAGAAGCTCAGGAAAAGATGGAATATTACAGAAAGAAGCTCATAGAGGTTGGAGAAAAATCCCCAAAAGCCACTGTTTACGCTACATATATGCGCAATTTAAGTCGTTATATCATGGGTCTGTACGCTATGATGACTCCAGATGAACTTAACGCTATAATTGAAAAGCATAAGCAGGAAAACCTTAACGAGCAAGTAAAAACCGCAATCGAAGACCTTAAAAAAGAGGTTGAAGGCGATGAATATACAGAATTTGAGGAGGTAAAAGATAATGATGAATGAACTACAATGCTTCATTTATGCTAGCATAATTAGTGCAGATAATGATCTATATCCTGAAGAAGTAAAACAGAAAGTAATAAAACGCTTTAGCAAGGATAGAGATAACCCAGACTGGGAATATGTGTTTGAACCGCTTGGAGAAGATGGTGCTAAATACACAGAACTTTTTAAATATTTAAAAGATGAGAGAGATTAAAAGAATATTTGTACATTGCACTGCTGGAAGTCAAAAAACAACCTTAAAACAGCTTGAAAATGAGTTCAAAGCAAAAGGGTGGAAAAGCCCAGGATACCACTACGTGGTGTTCCCTGATGGAAAAATAGAGCAAATGCTCGACGAAAGCAAGGTTAGCAACGGAGTTAAGAATTACAACAGCACAAGCATCAACATTGCCTACGTTGGAGGAGTGGATAGCAAACTTAAACCCTTAGACAACAGAACCGAAGCCCAAAAAGCTTCCCTTATTACGCTATTATCGGAGCTCAAGACTCGATACCCCAGTGCCCATATAATGGGTCATAGAGATATCTGGGGTAAAGATCCTAAGAAGTGGCAGAAATGGTGCCCTTGCTTCGATGCAGAAGAGGAGTATAAGAACATAGGAGTACTTAAAGAGATTCCTGCAGAAGTACCTATTACAGACGAAACAGTACTCGATAAAGAGTTTTTAACCGGAGGATTAATCTACGATAATATAGTAGAAAAGAAACCTACGTTTATTAATAATGTTATAAACTTTTTTAAGTCGTTGTTGAAGAAATGAGTGACATAGAACCATTGGATCCAGAAGATATGTAATTTTAGGGAGGTAGTTAATACTGCTTCCCTAATTTTTTTATTTTTTTTTGTTGTATGGGTGTGGAAATGAGAAGCTGTCAATTTCTTACCCCCTAGTCCAACAGCAAATCGAAACTGCCCCCGTCTCTTTAACGTGCCAATCTTACATTTGCTACGCCTTAGTATTAACTTAAATTATCAAAATTATGACAGCAACGATTATCAATGTCGACAGGCTTGCCACAGGCGGCAACGACGCAGTAGTGAAATTCTCAAACGGTTATCAATTGTTAGTCCGTGTCATCGACGAGGATAGCGGTAGATACATTGTGTACACACCCAACCATAAGTTAGTTGCCATAGGCAAAGATTTGTCGTGTAAAGTGTTGTGTGAAGGGGTCAGCATTCGCTGACCCTTCTTGTTTTAAGGAGTTTTAAACTCCCTTTATCGGTCTCTTTACGTGCAAAGAAAAAAGAGAGAATGAAAAGAAAAATCAAAGAACGTGCAAATCTTACTACGGCTACGCCGTAGAGAGGGAAAAGAAAATCCCAATTTATTGACCGTGTTCGAGAGTTAGATAGCGTTTTACGTGAAGGTGAGAACACTCGGCAGTCTTTTGAATCACGGCATAAACCTCAAAACTGTGAGAGGTTTTATTCCCATCTCATTAATACATAGCATTTTATTCATTATTAATTAATATAGGAGACCTAATTATGAAGTATTTAATGCAAAACATCCTCATTATGGAGGGCACAAATTCACGTGGTAAATATCGTTGGATGCAGGCTGACCTGTTTAACGACGATGATATCTTTGACAACCCAGCACAGTTGCCAAGATACTTCAATATGACGCCACAAGTTATCGACATGTTTATGCCAGCGGCTGAGAAAGATGCAGATGCATCAGACGACAACATCACCGTTTACAAGGTCAATGAAGCCACTGTTGTAGAAGCCATCAAAAATGGTAAATACGACAACGATGTTATTGTGCGAGGTGACATCCTGCACATTGACCGCGTATTCCCTCTTGAAATGGCACTGACAGGTGTTTGGGGTCGCATCAATCGCCGTAACATCACCAACGATAAAGGTGAAAATGTTGCGAAGAAAGGTGAATTCCGCAAGGGCGAAAACGGAGAAGTTATCCCTGTTACAGCCATCACCTTGTATCTCAAGAAGAACAAGGAAGGCAATTGGGTTGATGACCCGAAGATTATCTTAGGTAGAGTGTTGGAGCGTGGCTATCGCAGACTCACAGACGAGTACAACGATGCTGCAAACCCAGTTGCTTCACAAGCACCAGAAGCCAAAACTGCACCAACCTACACGGATGAGCAGATTGAGGGTATGAAGAAATTAGGCATACCTCTGCCTCCAGGCGCTGAGTAGTCATATATCCCTTAATACACGTCCTTGCGGCGTGTGTTAGGGGATTAGGACATTTGCCCAATTAACTTAACAAAGCCGGTTTTATTAAACCGGTCAACTCTGTTCCCAGCGGAGTATAAACTAAACGTGGTTAGTCATCAGGACTGGGATAAATGCAAAAAGGGGAACATTAATAGTATTCCCCTTTACATGTGTAAAAACTCTCTTTACGCGATAACCAAGAGAGTAAAGGCTTAAGAACCTGGTGACTGTGAGCGCGTGCAGTAAAATATCACACTAAAAATAAAGTGTATATATTCACCAAAGAAATCGGAAGTATGAAAATACAAGCCGTACTTACAAGTAATTCAGCAAATTACCATGTTTATAGCTGAAAAATCTTGTCGTCTATGCCAGTTGGACGTAAAACGCTGGTACAAAACGTCGAAATCAAAACGAAGAAAGCGCTCTAAACATGGCTAAAATCACATTGAATTTATCTGTTTTAACAGTGTGAGAGTAAGAGAGCATGCCCGTAGGGAAACAGTTAAGTTGTGCGTAAGATAAACTGAAACGCTCAAACCCTTGCGGGGTGTGAGTACGTTAAACAGTAGTTCAATGCTCACTCCCCGCTCTTTTTATCAGTCGACATTCCTGAAAGAACAACCAATCTCACTTCATAATGATAAACAATGAAGATAGATTTTGGGCTATTTTAGTATTAATCTTAAGTTTATTTGCTTATATAGGCGCAACAATGTAGATTATGTACAAACCCAAAATCTCAACTCAGACCGACTTTCGTGGGGAAACCTATGTAGTCGAGACAACGCGTAATGGGAACATCACCACAAAGCGTTGTTTTAGTGTGCAATACAATTAGCCATCAAGGCTTAACCACACAATATATCTTATGCTACAAAGATTATCTTAAAGTGCTACCTGGTAAATCAGTGTCATCCCATAAATGACGCTACTGTGAGTCAGGTCATAGGATTTGTTGAGAATATTCACCAAACAATATACATATATGGAAAATCAAGAATTTAGAGATTTATTATGGGCATGTGTATGTACACTGCTCATATTTATATTGCTCTATGGACTTGTATCTATAGCAGCAGTATATGCAAACATTCTGGGACAAATATAAAAAATCCCCCATTTCATATAATATTTATAGTTTGACGTTATTTAAATTTCTCTCGTATACACTTGTCTGTGAAGATAGGTGTATACATTCTCTCTTTATAAACCGAAGAGGTTATGTAAAGCAATACTGCTATAAAGAACAAATATTTAATCTATCAAAGATATGAAGAAAGATATGATTGGCCAGTCCCTACTCAAAGTATTACTGGCCGTTTTAACGTTTCTGTGCTTGCTATTGATTGGGTTCATCATGTTCTCAACAAAAGCACATGCCGATAGTCCGAGACCTGAACAAGCGACTATTGTACATCAACAGCAGATTATATCTGCTTACTCTGACCTCTTACATAGAGTATGGATTGATAAACCATCATATGTAGAGGATGTGCTTGTTGAATATGACGAATTCATCAGCTTAGATGAACTACTTCATGGAGAATGGGGTAATACATTTGTTATAAGAGACAAGAATGAGAAACAAGAATATTGTGACAATTGGATACCAGATTTATAACTATGGAACAAACTCTTACAATCGCATCACTAATATTAGCCGTTAATTGCGTGTGTGTGTTTTCTTGGGCTTTAGCAATTAAACTATGGAGAGAATAATTATGTGTATGCTTACAAAACAAATCCTTCCAGTTCGAGCAAAAAAAGACATTGTATGTTACAAAGTGCTAGAAAAAGAAAAGGATTTCGGTTATAGAACACCGTATTATAAAATGGTATGCCACATTGGTACAACAGTACAAGCTCTCCCACTTACAACAAAATTACCAATAAAGAGTTTGCGTGGAAACAACAATGTGATTTGTGAGGGGTTTATCCACGCATTCATGTTTCTAGAAGAGGCAGTGTTTTTAAAATGCAACTTACGTATGGAACAAGGCGGAGACTTTGTTGTTGTAAAATGCATAATCCCAAAAGGAACTTTGTATTACAAAGGTTTAAACAATGGAAGAAATCTTCAAGAAATTTGTGCAAAAACAATGAAACTGCTAGAAGTTGTCACATAATCCTTTCGCAGTCAATAGCGCCGGCCCCAAAAACTTAAGAGATAAATAACATTCGGAGTTTCTAAAAGTTTTAATCGGAATCAAATTGGGTCGGCGCTTTAATTGTTTCACCCCGAAAATCGGTAACGGGGTAAGCTTACCGATGAGTAAATAATCTGTTAAATTATCAAAATATGACAGAAAAACAACAAAACAAAGTAAATACGGTAGACAATCCTGTAGTCATTGAAGGTATCCGTATAGCAGCAAACAAAGCACAAGAAATACTCCTTGTGGGTACAAAACACTTAGGTGAACGTACGTATCATCAGTGCACAACAAACCAAGAAGATTTCGAATGCTTGAAAGAGCGTATAAAACAACACATATCGTTAATAAACGATATTAGTGTAATGACACTCAATGGCACACGAATTCTTACAGTATCGTTACGAGTTCCAAGTAATCATACGAACATTAATGATGTTGCAGAATTGTGTGAATTCTTGGCAGTTATTCATGCACAAGTCTTCGACATGTTGTCTATGGATGAAACGTTTGAAAACATCAAAGATGATATGAAAAAGTTCTATGAGCAATAAACCAAAAGTACAAAACCAGCTTCACCCCCCTAGGAAAAAATATCCTGGGGAAGTGGATGAAGGCGCAAACAAAAAGAAACGCGTCTATTACAAAGACGGAACAAGCAGTATGCTATTCTGTGATGGTATCACAACTTCTGGAAGTAAAGTCTTAATAGAATCTATTAAAGACTGTATGAATAAACTAGGTGTTGAACTTAAAGGACATTTCTTGGTAACACAATGATTATACTTGTAATAATATACATTGTTATTGTAGCAACTATTATTATATTGGCTAAAACGGACAAACAAGAAATTTGGAAAAAAGGAGATATTCCATTAATGATCGTTCCAATAGTCAATATACTTTTTCTGCTATGTCTGTTGAAATTCAGACTGGATATACTTACCGATAAATTTCTTACATGGATAAATACAGGAAAAGAAGTGGACCCTGAGCCACAGAACAAGTCTCAGGATAGTTTATAAACTAAGGGTAATAAAAGCATGCAAGAGAACCCAAAACAGTTCAAAAGAGACAAAATTGATCCAGGATTCTGGATTGGTTTGGTCATGATTGCTATATTGCTCATCTTATGCACAATAAAATGCAAAGGGGCGATGTAGTACGGAAGATTATGTCAGTTGAGACAGATCATCCAACAGAGTATGGCCCATATATGAGGGTCGTTAATGTGAACCGCAGCGAATTCGTTGGGGTTGAATATTTAAGCGGTCATAAAAAGCCGTCGATAGCTCTCAAGAGTAAGTTAGTAGTAATAAAATGTTCACATGTGCAAATAACACATGAGAATTTTGCTGCTATACGTCATGGAAGACGTACATTAAGTCATTTGGCAACATCACAGTGGCTTAAAATGTATAAAAGTCTTCCCGTGCTTATCCAACTCAGAGATTTTGATTTCTCTGATGATATTATGCTCTTCAAAATTCTCGATATGAGGAAGCGTAAAGATATTTGGAGACAGCACGATGAAATTTATATTGAACTTGGAGAACGTTTGCTATGAAACATTACAAACCCGGACAGATAGTATCTGTAAACGATAATATGTATCGTGCAAAGAAGCGTACTGCTGGGTGTGAAGGATGTGTTTTAAACGATATTCTTCTATGCCCAGGAGTGGTAGTGAAAGATGTCGGCAAACAACTTGATTGTTCAACAGATGGAATTATACTGGTCAACGTTATTTGACTTTTGTTCATAATTTTGGAGTTAGAATCGGTGGTTCGTGAGAATAGCCGATTCAATATTTTGTTGATTAGAAATCAGCCGTGGTGCGGAAACCTCAAGCCCGCAACACACATAGAGTAAATCCAGAAAATCTGTGTACATACTGGTGTACATGAACTCTATTTGTGAATGATGAGAGGGATCAACATGTTGGTTTATGGATAGTAGCTCAGAAAGCCACCGATAAAAATTTTCGGAGAGCACCTGGAAAGAATCAGGAGGTCGCTGGTTGGAGTCCAGCCTATCCAACTACGTTGTGAAACGCTTATCAATTTACTATTTTACCAATTAATTCGAAGCATATTTAGTTGTTTTTAAATTAGTAATTAGCTGAGGAAGGTGTTGTGAAACACTTTCCTCTTTTCACAACGACCCTATGCACTCGAGGTGGTTTGGTGGTTCATCGATTGTCGCTTGCTTTGTCGGTGAATGTAGAGTGCACATTATTGTGGTAAAATCATTAAAGCGTTAATGTAGGGTGACATTTAGTAGGCTTAAGGCTCAAGTGTAGAGAAAGTGTTTTTATTCTTCCCCGTTTACCACAATTTGGTCCCATCGTCTATCGGCTAGGACGAGAGATTTTCATTCTCTAAAGAGCAGTTCGATTCTGCTTGGGACTACTATAGGTTATTCCAAGTTTCCTTAAAACTGGGCAAAAGTAATTATAATTATTTTAAATCTATCAAAGATGAAAAAACTGAAATTTCTTTTCATTACTCTGTTAGGCATTTTAGCGATGACCCTATCGAGTTGTAACTACCTCAAACAACGTGGTCCTGATAACTACGATGTAGGTAGTGACAGTACATTCTTAGCTCAGTTTGAGAGTGTACAAAATCCACAATTTGAGTCTATTGAAGACATTGTGGCGTTCCGTGAGAATTATTCTTCTAATATGGAGATTGATTCTGTATTTTTCTCTTTATCTAGTGCAACCGTACAAAATGTTGCATCTGTGTTGCTCAAAAAGAAACCATTAGGCATCACAAAACGTGATATTGTAGAAGAATATCGAGCAAACAAGGGTGTGTATGATAATTTACCTACCGAACTGTCTGCTAATCAGAACGCTGCGCCTACACAAGACAGTGTAGATTTATCCAGCACAGATTTAGGCAGTAGGCGTGATGACAGTAAAGTGATTTCTACACGATTTTCAAAACGCACCGATACGATCGATGGTAAACCGGTGAAAATTATAGTGAAAACGGAAGAATCATATGAATAATGCACTGGTAATTCTGTATGAGGGTCAGACCCCAAATACAGGCTTTATAGAGCGTCTGGGTATTGAAATCAGCAACACGTTTGCTTTTGGTGGTGGTGATGTTAAAGTCATGCACTTCGATCAAACATCTATTGCAAAATCATTAGTTGGAAAAAGTGCAGATGTTGTTCTGTCTTCAACAATTGAAGGCGCAGCAGCTAAGACAGCCGATGAAGCTATCTTAAACGCTGTGACATATATACGTGAAAAGTTCAAAGATGAACTCTCCACAGGAAACAATATTCTGTTCATAATGCGTTTCCAAGAAGTTCTTTCTCAAGCGAAAGCAAGAAAAGCCTTCAATCCAGGAATCGTAAGCAATGAAGATGAAGCAATAATAAATGCTACAGAATTAATACGCGAAAACGCACAAACAATTGTGTTAAAGCATAAACTTTCAAAGAGTATTGTTAACGCTATTGTAACAATAGCAGAACATCTGTAGTATGTGCTGGGATCCAGAGTATAAAACAGGGAAGACTGTTCATAAACACTACGACCCTGAACGCTCACGCCACAAGAATGCTATACCTTATTCACGTAAGGCCAAGCATAAAGAGAGTTATAACTTTAAGTAAAAACCCATTAAACATTTATCAAAAATGGCAGAAAAGAAAGACAAAAAGGAAGTCGCTGTTCAAGAGCAGGATGACTTCAGAACGAACAACCTTGTTGATGAAACAGGTCTCGTTGAGGCCGCAATGGCTGACCTGAAAAAGGACAAAGATGAGGAGAAAAAGCGTGAGATTAAGAATGCGATTGGTGTAGCTACCTATCACAATGCTAAAACTCGCGCTGAACTTCGTGCCCGTCGTCGTGAGGATGAAATCACGAAGAAGAAGCTGGATGGCACCAAGAAACTTCTCGAACGTCTGATTGGCTTCGAGACTGAGATTAAGGACGGTTGCCTTGTTCCCACCAAGAACAAGTGCAAGGAGCCTTCTCTCACTCCCGTTGAGTATAAGGACGAGAAGAAGAAGCTTCAGGAGGAAATCAGTAAGGAGATCCGTGAGAGCGATAAGCTACTCGATAAGGATCTTCGTGAGATTCGCTCCAGCTATGAGGGCAGATATCAGTATTGGTGGGATTAATCCTGCCTTTGCTTTCAACTAGGAGAACCTTAGAGTCAGTCTAGTTAAGGGAGAATACAGATGATAGCGGAGATGGCGGCGAGTTGCAAATGGACCGACCCAGCGCGAGACACTCCTAAAGTATGGATTAACATACTACATTAAGAGCCTTAGAGCCAAATGTGAAAGCAATCCCCGTCCATACGGGTAAATATGGGCATTTGATCAACATTTACGGTGTACGAGCCATAGAGTCGGTGCTACTGCGTCAGATGGTATCAAAACGTAGACACTGCATTGTATATCAAGAATGCAGGTATTATTCCACAAGAACCTTAGAGTCAGTTGGGGCAATGTACCAAAATTGAGGTTTATAAAAAAGCCTTTCTAAGCGTTTAAATATGTTGAGTGGTATAGCTACCCACAAGACGTATTAAAACGCGTCAGAATGGCTAAAAATGGCCTTAAATCGAATGTTCTGACTGATCATTAGGACATTCACTATGGTGTTTAAGCATAACTAGGGTATGCATGAAATGTCAAGCAAACACCGTTGTAAAAGAGTCTTAGCGTGACTGAGAATAAGCCGTTTGGACGAGGGTTCGAATCCCTCTAGGTCCACTACAGGAGCGAAGTAACTGGGTATCTGTTCAGCGCCACATAAGTTGCTTGTGGGTAGTCGTGTGAGGACTACAGTAGAAGCTCCTTTTTCATATACGGGCCTATTTGGATTTGACAGCGGTAGACGGTAAGTCGTGAAGCGCTTTGATATAAATTTAACTGGCAACATAAACGTTGTTGACTATACGGGTCTCAAGGAGGCAGCGTAAAGTCGGTGAACCCTACCTAAGTGGGGGAGAGTGAAAAGGAGACACTAGATTGGTTCTAGGGCGGGTTCGACTCCCGCTATCACTCCATATGAGATTCCGAGGTAGAGGTAGAGGAGCAGACAGGCGACAACAAGGCGAATGCTGCAGCACAAAATGTGTGTTTAAGGGGCTTATGGGACCGCTGGTCACAAGAGAGCTGTGTAGGAATCTTTAGATCGAAGTGGTATAGCTTACAGGGCTCACTGATACCACTATAAAAACAAACGCCCATTTTGGACTTATAGCTCAGTTGGTTAGAGCAGCACACTCATAATGTGAAGGTCCCAGGTTCAAGCCCTGGTTGGTCCACGCTCGTGAGAGTAGATTTACAGAAAAAACATGTAGTTTCTGACCCCTCAGCGGAGGGGTTTTAGAATGGTTCCTTAGCTCAGTTGGATTAGAGCAACGCCCTTCTAAGGCGTGGGTCAAAGGTTCGAATCCTTTAGGAATCACAAAAACATAATCAATATGAATTACGAAAAGTTTTTAAACATTGCTGCAGCCGTTATAGATTATACAAATTATAATCGAAATGTGTTTATCAATTTTGGTTTTTGTGTAAAATACAAACTTATATCAGACGATGATGTAAGTTTCTTTAAATCCCTTAAAGATATCTACCTAAAAAGTAGACCGGGTAAAAGAAAGTATAAAAGTTACATAAAGCCAGAAGTACTTGCGTGCGCTATAATAATAGTGAAGTATCCAAACGAAACGTTTGAAAACGCAAAAGGCGAAAAAACAAAAGTAAAGTATATGTCTTCGGATTGCGATACACTTTTGGAAAAAGCAAAACTGTTAGATTCGTTTATGATGAGCATATGAAAAAACTTGGCTACAGAGAAATGTTACGGGACCGATGTCCCAAAGTAATTGACTATGCACTTAAATGGCGTAAAGCTAAAGAAAAGTGGATAGATCATGCTTACAACTATTTTGTCAAATTATATGGTGAAGAGTTAAATAATAACAACAAAATTATTCGTACTGCTAAAGATAATAAAAGGCACGTAATAAATTTATTGCTTGGTATTAAAAACGGTAAACCAAAACAGTTTGATTTTAGTAAAAGCATAGATTGGGACAATCTCACTGACGAAGAAACAAAATACTGGAAAAATACAGTATCGTGGGTGAATTGGTTCAGAACTAATTATGCGTATATCGAAAATACGTATGATATCTCTAAAAAGGTAGGTAAAGATGAAATAGACATTAAAGTTGAAATAATCAATACTTATCTTGGTTGGCTTATGCCAAAGAAAGAAGATTCTGATGAGTTACGACAAGCTAAATACGATTATGTAGATAAGTTTGTTGATTATCTTGTTAGATGTTTTGATGGAAATAACTAGATTATGATTAGTATATTTTCCAACTATTTGTCTCCATTAGGAGAAGAGAATTGTGGTGAAGAAATCAAGCCTAGTGAACTCTATCGTAGGATGCGTATCGCATACAATCAAGGCGCATTGGGCGTATTAGAGAGCACAAGAATGATTACTTCACAATCTGATGATGACGATGATGATTGTGCCATAATTTATGAAACTTGGAGAAATAGTGACCTACATACATGGCTTGTTTGGATGAACAGAAAAATCACGCTACAACTCGGACTAGTAGACTATAGAACTATAGGTGTCCGATTAAGAATAGCAACTGGAATGTTAAACAAGCAAATGTATGACGGGTCACTATCCAAGAAGTTTAATCAATTAATTCACAACAACCTCGTCAAAAACGTGGAACGAGAGATGGCTGCAATAAATACAGAAGATCTCCCGTTTTAGCCCTGAAAACCTAATCTGGATTGGTATTCCAGCAGGGCACAGTGGGTCTGTGTAGTCCGTAGGTACGAAGCTAGGAGTATAGTGGGGGCTTGGCAACTAGTGAAGGTACTCTAATCCTAAATATAAGTCCAAGCGAATCGTACCCAGACCCTTTCTTATATACAGCACCGTCTGTTACAGGAGTGACACCTTAATAACCGGTTAAATTGTTTTTGATTATGAAGAATCCTAGAATCACCCAAGAAGAAATTGGGATAATCAAAAAAGCGCAAGCAGGCAGTGAGTCTGCTTTCTCTGCACTATATCATAGATACAAGCCGTTTGTGGAGAACGTGCTATTCCAATATATTAAAGATATGGATGAGGCGAAAGATATCGCCAACGTAGTATTTTTGAAAGTGCATGATAAACTCTCGATGTTCACAGCTTATGACTCCTTCGGAGGCTGGCTGAGAATAATAACTAATAGAGTCGCAATCGATTATTTGCGTACCAAACAAGCTAATGTTCAGGATATTGAAGAAGAGAGACTGTCTTTGGATATTCCTAGCTCAACTGAAGACGATCTAGTCAATCGTCTCACACAGAAGCAAATATTAGCCGAGTTTAAGAAGTTACCAGAAACCACTCGTAAGGTTTTTGAACTTTTCTATGCAAATGATATGACTGTCGATGAAATTAGTAAAGCGCTTAGTATCCCAAAAGGAACTATAAAGTCAACATTGTCAAGGACTAGGCGAAAATTAAGAAAACGTTTAATCTAAAAAAGTATGACGACAATTGCTTTGTTCTTACTTGGATTTCTTATTATCTTTGGTATCGCACGATACAATGAAAGTAATAAGTTATTCTGGGCGCTGTTCATAAGCTATATACTTAGCTTTGCAGCTGCGAAGGTTATCATTGATGCCTTCAAGGGTGAAGAACGAAGTGAACCAACACTCAATCAGGCATCTCCCATGCAGGGGTTAGACGCGACATCAGACATCTGTTTATGTCTATTGGCAGATGAATCGTTGTCAACAGACGTGAAGGTAACTTCGAAACCTGCAGGTCAGGTTAGTATGCCTGAGTATATTGAGTGTAATATCACTTCGAGTAATGTCGCTGAGGTGACTCAGGGACGATATCTACACATTCTTCCCAATCCGCCTAACAGTACTATAATGTTCAACACGTCTTGAACAACATCGTATCAAGGCTTGGTCAATAGTTCCGTAGTCTGACCAACTACAAGTTCATAATTTAAAATACCGTTATCAAAATGGCTAATGACAACAAGAAGAAGAGCGCCGCACAGAAAGCTGCAGAAGCTGCTCCAGAGCAGAACCCTACAGAAGAGGCAAGGGTAAAAGTAGTTACCGCTACTAAGGTAAAAGGCTTGTCTCAGGGTGAGAAAGTAGCATATCTGACCGCTGTTCAGAAAGAAAGAGATGAGATTCGCAATTCCGGTGAAGGTAACTTCCTCCGTGAGCATGTGCGCGGTCTCTCTATTATTGCACAAGCTGCTATCCTTGATATTGCAGCTGGCGAAATTGCTTGTGGTACAAGCGCAATGGGTTTCATCATCGCCAAGAACGAAGAAACCTACAGTGCACTGCTTAGTATGGCAGCTGCACAGGGAATTAAGCTTCCTTCCTTCAAGTCTCTTCCCACTCCTACGAAAGATCAGCTAAAAGCTGTTGGTCTCGAGGACGTTGCACCAGACAACGCAGTACTTGTCAAAATTGACAAAGGAGATGTCTCTGAAGAGACTATCGATAAGAAGAAGAAAGAGGTTGCTGCAGTTGCTAAGGCTGTAGAAAACCCTGCAGAAATCAAGAATGCAGAGCAGCTTAAAGCTTCGCTTACTGCAATGTTGGTTAAGCCTGCTACAGAAGGTTCTATTGACCGTCCTGATGCACGCGTACAGCGTACTATCGACTTCTATCGCGGTTACTTGACTATTCAAGCAAATCACGCTGAGAAGAAGAAGGAAGAGCTCAAGAAGGTTAAGGAACTGTCTCGTACAGATATGCTCAACCAGATTTCAGAGATTGTTGGTCCATGTCCATTTGCCCTTAAGGGCGCCGCATTTCTTCTGCGCAAAGTTACCAATGAGACTGGATCTCCAATTTCAGCATTCTGTCTGTATCGCCGCGGTTCCGTTCCAACGGGTGGTAATCCCGCAGACGATCAATATTTGGCTGACGTCGTTCGCATCATTCTGATATGGTCTTGCAACAGTCAGATTGCAGAGTTTAAATCTACAGTCAAAGATTGTGAAAAGATTATCAAGAAGAATGAGGAACTTGTCAAGGCAAACAAAGACAAGGTCGCTGCTGCTGCTGTGAAAGAATGGAATCGTCAACGCGACGGTTACAATCTCAAGATTCAGGAGCTTGAGAATATTCTTAACCTTATTACAAGTCCTTCTCTGGATGTTGTAGATAATCTTATTGATGACTACAATGCAGAGAATACTGAGTCTGAGCACTATAAGCTCGCTCATCGTATTGTTAAGAATATACTTGATACCTATTATCCTAATACGGATATCAAGAAGCTCGAGAAGGAAACTATGTTGAAGAATGTTCAGCAACGTGCTGGTATCATTATCAACATGTTCCGCGATCCTCTGAATCAGTCTATCTCTTACAAGGAGAGCAACCTCACCGAAATGGTAGAGATTGAAGCTCCTGCTGAGGAGAAAGGTGAAGAATCCAAAGGTGAGGAAGCACCAAAAAACTGATTCAGGTCCTCAAAGAAGGGGTATTTGAGTACCTTAAAGAAAAGGCAACTTCTTTGTGGGACCAATCTCGCTGTATATTTGGATGGTAACTTAATTCTATCAAAGATGAAGTACATAACAAGCATTCTGTGCTGCTTAGCATTCGCCATTTGTGGCGTATCGCTCGCAATATCAGAAAACAAAGACTTAGGGTTTTCTCATCCCTCTGTCAGTGCAGCTACAGTTCCGCAAACGTATGCGCTTCCAAAGCTGCCACTTGATGTCCAATTGGATTTGGACAAGAAGTACAAAAGTGACCCTGACACGGTATACTTACCTGGCGAAACGGTCATAAAGTACAAAACAAAGTATAAAACCAAGTACCTACCTGCGCCCGACACAGAGAGTACGATAGCACAACCCGATTCGCCCAGCACTCCAGCTGAGATTGATGTAGGGGCTATTAAAAACCAAGCGGGTGTGGTTCGAGAGGAGCAAACCACGGACAATATTGGACCTCCTAAAGAGTCCATTATCCTCATTGTCGACGGTGAGGAAGTCTACAAGCGTTAATCACTCCACAGGGGGGAATGTATGAGGACTCATATATTCCCCGCCCCGATGGGAACCTGGTTAGCACATTTCAGATGGGTCTCATTAGCCCAGGTGCGAAATAACACAACTTGATCCGAGAATATGTTAGCCTGCTCAACAGGTGAGAAACCCAAAAAGTAGGATGAAATGCTATAGTTCTATGCGTGTTACATAGTAGAAAAGTCTATAGTAAGAGGGCCAAAGTGCATGTATCAAGACCCTTCTGCCTCGAGAACCGTCTGGAACGGAGGAGAGTAAACAGTAAAAAGGCACGTAAGTCGCAAGAAGCGCAAAACTGAACCGTATCGATAGATTTACAACGAGGATACATAGTTGTAAAATAACGTACACGAGTCGCAACATCAGGTTTGAAACCAAGCCCCTGATGATGTATCTATAAGCTGTAGTCTAGTGTTTCACGCCTCCACAGCGTGTATAAAGGGACGAAAACTACCTGAGCTTAATACCTAATAGAAGGGTTAGAATATCTATGCCGTACCGTAACTACGGTGCTTCGAAGAGTCCTTGCCGTTCGATTCGCGCACAACTCCGTTGAAGGGGTGCCGGGGATGGGGTAGTAAGCAAAAAGCAATGAAGGTGACCGCCTAGCCTTGGTCGTTCAAGCGGTATAAGACACGTGGAATTTAAATCGTGCTAAAAGTGAATGACTACACCAGTGGTGCAACATTGAAGGCGAAGTAGGGCAGATGTGCTTGAAGGCCTACGCGGATGAAGCTCGCGGAGAAAAGCTATTTCAAAGTTAGTTAGCATCGGTAAGCGGATGTGATACTATAGAATGACCTGCGTAATGAGGAAATGCAACGCAGTAAGATGACAACTTGACAGTCAAAATTTCTTATCTTAGGGGTCGATTCAAAGACTATACATTCCAGTATAGAGGGAGATCGCTTCTATCGAAAGCATTAAATAACCAGATGATTGTCTTGTGTTACTATATCATATAGCTTTAAGCAGCTTAGTAAACTGTGTACTATATGTGAACAACACACCACATGCAAGTGATTCTGTATAAAAAGATGTAAGTAGAAAAACAAAGAGTTAATAACATGTCTAACAAAAATTGATGTCCCCTGGCTGGGAGAAGGATAAAGGCTCCGTTTGTAATGTTTGTGAGCGCTTTCACGCCAGAAATCGAGTGCCAACCGTTCCTGAGAAGCAAATTGACAAGGCGAATCCTGTCAGAGCATAGACTGCAAATCTATGTGTTCGGCTGAGACCGTGAAGTCATATACATCGATGGTGCAAGGCAGCTATCGTGAAATGGAATCACCTCCCTGTCTCGGAGGGGTAAAGTGACTCGTATGAACCCTATGTAGTGTAGGTAGTACTACGGGAAATCGATGAAGTGGATCTGTAGTGGGTGATAAACCTAGGTGTATGAGGTGGAATTCCTCCAGTATTCGCGCACTATAAACAATGAGGCAAGCACTTGCCAAGAGAAGAAAACAAGCCGTAAGGTTATTTGGTTCTGGAGCCTAGACCGTTCGATAACTAAGCATGACCCGTGTAATAGCACACGCACGCTATGATTAAAAGGGTAAAAGGTAAACAGTAGCGTGGGCCTTAAACCATGCAACATCAGAGAAAATCTGTGGTTAAGTAACAATCAGAGTAATTGATTCGCGTATTTAATTGGGAAATATACTGTCGAAGATATTACAAAATTTTTGTGGGGTCCTATGAGCATTAGTTGGCCTAGCCAAAATTTTGCCAACGGACAAATTACGTTGGATTTAGTACCGGAAGGGAAAGTATTCAATGAATGTTTTACTAAATAGAACATACATGACGAAGATACAGAATGCGCACGAAAGCGCAAATTCAGCATTCAAAGCTTTGATAAGTATTGAGGATGATGGGCCAGGATGATTCTACCGTTGAATCCCCGTTACATGAGTTGAGCTTCATTTTAAGGAATATAGAAATGTAACAAGTCTTCAATAAAAGCGTGCTTCCCATTAGAATAGCAACTGAATTGTGAAGTCTAGAAAGCAAGAAGGCATCCATTAGAGCCTTTGAGCCGGATGTAATCTTTTTCAAATAAGGTAACGAGACTACCTTAGAAAGTCTTATAGTATTAATTCTTATCGTTGGTGGATCAACCACGATATCAAAAAGGATAAGAAAAAATGGCAAAAGAAACAAAACAGATCGATGTTAACATCGCATCAGTTATTCCTGGCACACGTCAAGCTGCCAGCTTTATCGGTGGAATGCTTGGTAAAGCATACACCACAGTAGAATCACGCGACTGCTGGCAAGGTGGTGCAGAAGGCTTCGAAAATGACAAGAAGGCTGCTGCTACCCCAGGTATCGCAAAACTGATTACTAATCGCTCGCCGAAGAAGTATACTCTGCGTACGCAGGATATCATCAGCGCACAGTTCCACAGAATGGGCATTACTGGTCAGACTGGTATCGCCATCAACTTGCGTGAGGATGATACGTGTGATCTTTTCTTCCCGCTCGATGGTAGCAATCCCGTCGTAACCGAGAAACCTCTTGGTGATGCAATTTCCGCCGCTCTTCGTGGCGAAGGTGAAAACTTCTTCTTGGATGCTGAGAAGGTAGCTGCTATTGTTAACCAGGCCAATGAGGCTGAAGTTAAGAATATCGATACTTTGATCAGTGCTCTGTCTAAGATGAAGCAGAACATCCAGGGTACCATTATCGAGAACGAAAAGAAGGCTGCTGAGATTTCTAAGCAGTGGATAGACTCTAAGCTGGAAGGTATCAGTTTCAAAGATGTCCTCAACGGCAGCGAGACAAGTGTGCTCAACGTTCATACAGCTACTGAGTAATTATGAACGTAAAATCCCTCACAGACAGATCCATCGCTCTGATGAGTCTGTTAATGTTAAATGAAACTGTTGCAGAAAAAGTTAAATCTGCAGGAGGCGAGGGTAAATCATACGAAATATTTGAAGTGTGTGACAACGGAAACGTAATTCTTGGAGAAACACGCTTCAAGTTCTGGAATCGACTCATCAAATGCCAGAAAGTTCTGCCGTTTGAAAGTTGGGCACTTGCTGTATGGGATGCCCTTGTGAGTCTCTCTACAGGTAACAACGCAATTGCTATCGAAGAAGGACTCAGCGTTGAAATTGCTAAGAAAGCGCAGCGACATGAAGAGTATAACTGGGTTGTTGAACGTTTGAATGACGTATTTGACCATGTATGTAACAATAAAGGCGGTGGAGCGTCTCTCGAGGGAGACCAGAGGAAGCCGGGCTCAAGCGTAGTCGTCGGTAATGTTACAGAACCGGTCATTGTTAATGTGAACGTAAACGACAAACGTCGCGTATTTCGCTTTCCGGATGCAACTGGAAAAGCGTTTCTTAACTTAGAAACGGGTATTGTAGGTATGAGTGTAAGTCATGATGAATAATAATCTTGAGGGATTATGTCTATAATATGTCGAGGCATCAATAGACTAATTAAGACAGCATTTATACAAGATACTTAATATAAGTTGATAAACGTAAAAACATAACGATCTCATTTACACTCGAGGGTGTTCGGGGAGATGGTCTCGCGGGACTGTCTCCCCAGAGATTTGTTTTATATCAGGTGATACTGATTTAAAGCACAAGTAGGTAATATCTCGAATTCAATTTAATTCACGGAAGTCTAACTAAAATCAAATGTTATATATGACGAAATCAATTAAGTTGAACTCAGGTAAGATAATAAGTATGCGTGATGAGATTAACGCAAAGAAGAAGAAATACTGGAGTTATATCAAGGCAGAGAATCTAATGTCTAAGAAGGAGATTAAGAATGGTCTTCGTTCTCATGACCCTAAGGCTCTCTATAACGAGATTACCCAGATGGCTGATAAGCTGGTTTATATCAAGGGTATGTTGTTCTACCTTAATATGGGTATTACAAAATTTGATATCAATGCTTTCAAGAAAACAAACAATTATAGTATTTTCATGGCTTGTGAGCTCAAAGAGCAGATTGCTCAGTTAAAGATGATTCCTACATTGGATCCTAAGACTAAGGCTCAGAAAGGTTTGAAGGCTATTAGTAAAGAAGAGGTTTTCACTAGTGCTAAGATTGCAGCCCTGATTAAGGACTTGCAGTTAAAGGCAAACAAATTTGATACAAACATGGAAGACTTTAACACAAAGACGGAGATTTCTATCGACGGCACTATTGCTGACGATATTAAGAAGGATCTGGCTATATAAGTCGTTCATAAGATCAGATATGTTGGTGCATACTGTAAAAAGTATGAGCGGATCGTTCCCGCACTGATCACAAGTTTCCCAAAAACAAATAACATGTAAAACAATTAAAACATTATCAAAATGAGTAAGAATACGCAGGTAGAAACTGCTCCAAAGAGCCAGGCTACCAATAAAGATAAGACTCCTACCGGCAAGATTAAGACAATTAAGACTGCTGAAGCAAGAAGAAAGGAGCGTGAAGAGAACTATCGTAATTTCCGTATAAATGCACTACGTCGTCGCTGTGACCGTATGGGCTATAATAAAGAAGAAACGGAAGAGTATGTAAAGAAGTTAATTGAGCAACTTAATGCTCCAAAAGAGTATTCTATTTTGATACTCTTTAAAGATGGTGATGGAGCTGCGTTTTTTAAGGAAGCTTTAAACAACGCAAAACTTAAGTATAAGTTCCACAGTGACTCTCACTTCTTTATAGAAGGAAACCAGAGTGTTCTGGCTAAGATACGAGAAATTGCACCAACAAGTGCAAAGATCTATCCTTACGCTAAGAAGATGGAATCTGTTCTCCCTAAGAAGGAATACACAGGGATAAAGAAACTTTCTAACAATTCTAAAGATAAGGCTCTTGCAGCAAAAGTAGCACGCAAAGAGAAGAATATTCGTATTCACCGTAATAAGAAAACCGGCGAAATCGAGCATCGTAATATGAGTGAACGTCCAAATCGTCACTCAAATCCGACGAAAAAGTATACTAAGAAAATAGTGCTAAAAACGCTCGCTAAGGCGAAGAAACGTAAGCCTAGTATAGTAGTTCACATGAACACTAAAAAGGCGTCAAAAGGCTCTAAAACGCTTAAGAAGGCCGCTTAACGTATGTTTAACCTAATAGCAAAACTAATATGGGACATAGCAGTATACGTCTTAAGGCTTGTAGAAGAAAAGTAGCGAGTCTTGCAGCCTATAGCCGCCAACATACCGTTAGAAATTGTACGATACCTAAAGTAGATCCAAGTACTCTGCGAGAGGTAGAATGCAGTTGGAAAGAGGGTGGTAAACCCGCCGTTCGTATGGCTCCTAAGGATTCCTCTTGGACTATTCCAAAGGAAGGTTATAAGCAGCCAAAACCCTTGTTCAAGAAGGGTTGGAGAGTATGGTGGACAAAAGAAGACCGTCCTGAACTTCCTATTCCAATGTGGGAACGCCACGTAGAGAAAGTTAAATCCCAGTTCCCAGATCCACGTGATTATCAAAAGATGCTGTGGAAGAATCTCGGCAAAGCCGCTAAGATGAAGGCTTATGAAGATGAGAAGATGAAGAAATGGGATAAGAAACACCCGAAGCCCTGTCCTGACGACGATGTCTTTAAAGACGAATTCATCCCTAAGTGGGAGAAAGAACGTGAGGAGGCTTTGATACGCATTAGAGACTTTGTTGTCTCAATGTTCGACAAACTACCGTTAACTGGTCGGTACAAAGAATCTGACAATAAATTTGTCGAGAAACCAGTTGCTGAACTTAAAGATGTTAATGGAGATGGACATCGAGTAAACGAACTTGATGAAAAATCCAAACTTCTGGATAAAGCTCAAAAGGTAACTAACAAGGAGAAAGTAAAAAACACAAAGTTAGTTGCCACAAATCTTAAGGATCATAAGCGCAAAAAAGGAAGAGTAATCTTGCCTCAAGCTGCTTAATGGTCTAGCGCACTACTACAATGAGTCGCCAAGCGTCTTTAGCGTAGTTTTTTGACAATTCGAAACAAAAAGTGGTTGGATTCCACGGTGCGCACAAGTATTAACTAAAGAACCTATGAGTCATGTGGATACGGGAAAAAAAAGTATTCGTTTTTGACATAGAAATCTTTCCAAACGTATTCCACTGTTGTTGTAAAGATACAGAGACAAATACAATACATAAATTCGAAATATCGGAAAGGAATAATCAACTAGAAGAACTAGTTGATTTTTTCTATTATAACAGTGCAGATAAAATATTCTGTGGTTATAATAACCATCACTATGATGATGTCATAATGAACTACATTATTGATTATCATTATAAGATGAGTAATATGCCATATTTTAAAACATGTAAGTCTTTGTTTAGGCTTTCACAGTATATAGTGGAAGATGAGGAATTAGTTCGCGAGAAAATTAAGCGATGGAAGTATGCACATTACTTTTATTCGATGGATTTGCTCACGATGATGTTCAGTCAAAAGTTACGAGTTGGTCTGAAAACGATGCAGGTAACAATGCACTACAAAAATGTGCAGGAATATAATGGAGATTTCAATCAGTATTTACCATCTAGTGAAATCGACAACATGATTGCATATAATGTAAATGATGTAGAATCTACTACAGAGTTATTAAACCGTCTTAAAAAAGACATAGATTTGCGTCTATTTATAGAGCAAGAACATGGCATAGATTGTCTTTCTATGGATAGTGTTAAAATGGCAGAAACCTTTCTATTAGAGAAATATTCTCAAAAGTCAGGCATTCCAAAAAATGTTATAAAGGAAATGCGTTCACCGATGGATTATATTCCATTAAAAGACGTAATTCTGCCGTTCATACATTACAAAAACCCAAAGTTACAGAGCATTTTAGAAGACATGAAGAAACAGGTAGTATATTCTAAAGAGCGAAAAGGCTATGAGAAGAAGTTCGTTCTCTCAAATGTGGTATATTCTATAGGTGTTGGTGGATTACACACAATACATACACCTAAGATATTCCTCCCAAAACATGACGAATATATTGGACACAGTGACGTTGCATCAATGTATCCA
>Ga0310690_10001797_pt1 | contig 37175 bp, 31 predicted proteins | sample AusTroGonzalo_MG_2_FD_207661 | JGI IMG/M metagenome (GOLD analysis project Ga0310690, IMG submission 207661) | Bovine rumen microbial communities from tropical cattle in Woodstock, Queensland, Australia - Gonzalo_04 (v2) (version 2) | ecosystem: Host-associated > Mammals > Digestive system >...
ACGACAACAATAATGAGTACGAAAATAAACAGGGTGAACTTTACGGAGAATGCTATCCCAACAACACCTGTAACAAAAATTTAGTTTGCAATACAACAAATAACATCTGCCTAAAAGAAGAATCAAAATCCAGCCATGGCTGCTCAGTTTTGGTGTTTTAGATTACGGCAAGTTGCCATCCGGATTTCATGGAATGATTTAAAATCTTTCGCGTTGCTAAAGATGACTGCAGGCTCTCCGCTCGATAATTCTCCTTCTCAACCCGTTCGCGCCGCACATCACCGAAGAACTTGCAGAAATCTGCGGCATGAAGGAAATCGCCGAAACACCGTTCCCGAAACTCGACGAAAAAGCGCTCGTCAAAGACGAAATCCTCGTCGTAGTCCAGGTAAACGGCAAACTCCGCGACAAAATGAACTTCCCCGCAAACGTCACCGCGGCGGAAGTCGAAGCGGCAGTCAGGGCGAAAGACTACTCCAAATTCCTCAAATCGGGCGAGATCAAGAAAGTCGTCTACATCCCGGGCAAACTCGTGAATGTGGTTGGGTAAAAACCGCCAGTAAAAACTTGCCTTTCATTTGCCTTTTTTTATCATGCCCCGTTTGTGATTTTTCAAAAAAGAGGCTTTTACAAAGTAATTTTTTTATTGGAGTGAAAAAATGAAAAGATTTTTGGTTTTGACAATCGTTTTTGCAGGAATGTTTCTGATGGTTTCATGCGGCGGCAGCGACAGTGACGACAACGGCAAGGAAGAAGAGAAGACATATTGCGAAGATGATGCTGAAAAATATGTATGCAACAACGATCAGTCATGGCGTTTTGAGTGCAAAAAAGGAGAAGAATCCGCCTATTCGGAGGAGGCAGATTTTTATTACTCCAGTTCCGAATCTTCCAGAATCTGCCAGTCCGGATGCGATCCCGATACCGGAAAATGCAAACCCGAATGCGAAGAAGGACAATACAAATGCATTAATTCAGACTCGTCCCGCGGTCTGATTTACTCTTGCGATAAGGATAAACAGTGGGAACCGACCGGAAAAGCCTGCGACAACGAATGCGCAAAAGAAACCGCCGAGTCAGTTTCCGACCTCTGCGGCGAATAATCCTGTCCCGCTGCTCATTCCGAGCGGCCAGCGGCGAAATCACATCATGAAAATACTAGCTGTTAAGCATGTCCAGCATGAGTTTAAGTGCGACTTCGACTGCGCCGAAATCGGGGAAGAAAAGATTTGAATGAAGTGAAACCGGCTCAGCATCGGGATTTCTGCGGCAGCCTACCCAGAACATTATCCCGCTCCATTTTTTCGAGAAATAGCCGAAATCCTCGCCTACCAGATCGCCTTTTTTGTAAATGCATTTTATTCCGTGCTTTTCCGCGGCGGTTTTGAGTTTTGCGAAAAGTTCAGGTGTGTTGCGGACTTCGATGTATTCGCCTAAAATCGTGAGTTTGGCGCTGCAGCCGTAGGTTTCGGCGCATCTTTTCGCGGTATCTTCGACTATTTTAGTGCCTGTAGCCATCATTCCGGAAGTGAACGAACGCAAAGTTCCTTCGATTTTGGAATATCCCGAAACGACATTTCTCGCAGTTCCCGAAACAAGTTTGCCGAAGTGGGCGTGGAAAGTATCGGTCGGATTGATGGTTTTGCGGATATTGTGCTCTACGACCGTGAGAAATTCCGCCGCTGCCGCGAGAGCGTCGTGACCGCGTTCAGGAAAGGCCGCATGCGCCGTTTTGCCTTCGAAAACGACATCGACTTCGCGAGGGATCGCAAAAAGAATGTTGTCGTTTGAAGCGATCTCGCCGACAAGAAAGTCGTCGTTCACATGTATTGCGTGAGCCGCTTCGATATCGTAACTGTCAAAAACGCCGCTTTCGATCATCTTTCTCGCGCCGCCGGCACCTTCTTCTCCAGGCTGGAAGACAAAAAGGATATTTTTTTCGGGAAGTTTTTCCGCGACTTCCATAAGGATCCCGCAGAGAACAGTCATGTGGATGTCGTGACCGCAGGCGTGCATAACTCCGGGATTTTTGGAAACGATTTCATGTTCCGGACTTTCATCGACCCTGATCGCATCCATGTCGGCGCGGAAAAGCTTGTAAGGAGCGTCTCCGCCATTGTGATAATCGATAACTATCGAAGTGAGAAACGGACGCTTTACCGTGAAAAGAGTAGAGCCTTTCGCGACTTCGTTAAAAAAAGCGAGGATGATCTCAGCCGTTCTGAACTCGTTGAAGGATGGTTCCGGCGACTCGTGCAGAGTTTTTCTGAGTTGTTTCAGTCTTTCCAAATTCATTTACTTCTCCTCAAGAAGGACCTGAACCGCCTTTTCTACCTGCGGATCGCGCCCTTCGATGATGTTGTTCGGAAGAAGAGGCACTACAAAATCGGGAACAAGTTCGTTGTTCTCGAGATATTTTCCGTCGTTTCCGATAATTCCTATCTGCGGAATACCAAAGTAGAGCGATTCATCGAGAAGAAGCGGCCACCATACTGCCGTAGCCGTTCCTGCAACGGGCATTCCGACGATCTTTCCGAGTTTGAGCTCACGGTAAGCGTAAGGGAACATGTGAGCGTCGCTGTAATTGCCTTCGTTGACGAGAAGAACAGTCTTCTTCGTCCAGCGGTCCTGTGGATCACCGCCGAAATTCTTGACTCCGCGGTGGCTGTACTGCGTGTATTTTTTGCCGCCGAAAAGAACTGCGAGATCATCGTGGAGCCATCCGCCGCCGTTGAAGCGCGTGTCGATGACGATTCCTTCGGCGTTGCTGTATCTGCCCATTATTTCGTCAAAAATCGTCTTGAAACTTTCGCCGTCCATGCCGCGGATGTGGACATAGCCGAATTTTCCTTCAGAAAGTTTTTCGACTCTTTCGCGGTTTTTCTTTACCCATCTGTTGTAGAGAAGTTCGAACTCAGCTCTGTATCCGATCGGTTTCACCGTTTCTTCCCAATGTTCCAGATTGTCAGGATTCCAGAGGGCGAGTCTCACTTTCGTGTCGGCAGTGCGGTTGAGCAGCTTGTCGAAACTTTCGGCCGTGACGCTCAATCCGTTGATTTTTTCAATTATCACGCCGGCTTTGATTTTGCTTTCGGCCTTGTCGAGCGGGCCGCCTTTCATGATCTCGTCGATCTTCACGCCAGATTTATCGAAAGAGTAGAAAATCCCGAGTCTTCCCGAAGCGTCACCGAGCGCCATGTAGGGCATATAGCCGCTTCCCGTGTGGGAAACGTTGAGCTCGCCCAGCATTTCGGAAAGAAGCTCGCTGAAATCGTAGTTGTTGTTGATGAACGGGATGAATTTCGCATATTCATCCTTGTATTTTGCCCAGTCCACGCCGTGAAGGCCTGTGTCGTAGAACTTGTCGTTCATCGTTTTCCAGACATATTCGAAAAGGTATGCGTATTCCGAATTTTTGTTGACCGAAAATTCTGCGTTCGGAGCAACAGGTTTCATTTTTCCGTCTGCAAGACCGAGTTTGTTCGCCTTTCTCAAAGCAAGAATGAAAAGCGAAGTTCCGGCGCTGTCGGGAACGATGGAGAACTGCGGATCGTCCCAGAACGAAAGGTTTCTCGGATGCGGAATTGACGCGAGCGGCTTTTCGCTTTTTTCGCGCAGATTGAGAGCTACTATCCTGATTTCGGCAGGCTCGTAACTCATGTAGTAAAGCGTCTCGCCGTCTTTTGAAACGGCGTTTTCGACATAATTTGCCGGATTGAGTGAAACTTTGACTATCCTGTCTTCGATTTCGGTTGTGTCGAAAGCAACAGGTTCCTTCTTTTCCTCGGGCTTTGCCGCTGCGGGAGGCTGCTGTGTCGGAGGAACATTTTTCGCTGAGGCCGCTTTCTTGTTAGCCTCGGCTTTTTTCTCTATATCGATTTCCTCTTTCGTTTTCTGGAAATTGTCGAACCCTTTCTTGTTGAGGAAGAAAAGGAAAAGCTCCTTCCCGCCTATCCACGAAATGAATTCGCCGTTTCCGCTCCACTTGGGCAGCGCGTCGAAAGTTCCCGAGTTCGAGATGTTTACAAGTTCGCCGCCTTTCGCATCGACTATGCCGATCTCTCCGCTCCAGCGGTCTCTGTCGTTGAATACGACCGCAAGGCGCGTGCTGTCTGGAGACCATGAATACCACTGGTCGCCGTCGATATAGGAAACGTTTTTCTCGCCCGCCATAACGGTTGTGTGGAGATTTTTTTCTGTGTCGAAAACAACGAGTTCCGTTCTGTTTTTGAGGTATGCGATCTTCTTTCCGTCAGGCGAGTAATATGCCTGGAATGCGTTGAAATCGCCCGAGATCACCTCTTTCTCGCTTATTTTTGTCGAAGACGAGAAATAAGGTTCGTTTTCGTCTTCCATCGATGTTTCATAAACTTTCCATGTGCCGTCGCGGAAGGATGAGTAAAGCAGTTTCCTGTTTTCGGGATGGAAATTTACCCATCTCTCCTCGTTCGGAGTATCGGTGATCCTTTTTGTCGTGCCGGTTTCGGTGTTTACGACATAAATTTCACCGCGAAGAACAAGCGCCGCCTCGCTTCCGTCGGAATTCGGAGCGACTTCGTCGGCAGCCGAAAGCATCGCGCGGATCTCGCTGGCTTTCATTTCGACAGTCGAGAACACTTCGAGTTTCGCAGGTTCTTCGCCCTCTTTCATCGTGTAGATCTGGCCGTTGTATGAAAAACAGAGAGTTCCGTTTTTACTCCTTGACAAAAATCTTACCGGGTGAGTGTCAAATTTCGTGAGCTGCGTTTTCGCGCCTGCCGCAGAGCGTTTCCAGACGTTGAAAGAGCCGCTTTCCTCGCTCAGATAGTAGATATCGCCGTTTTCACCAAAAACAGGGTTTCTGTCCTCGCCCGCGAAATCGGTGAGTTTATCGAATTTTTTGACTTCGGTATCGTATTCCCAAATGTCTCTCGCGTTGCTTGAAACATGGTGTTTGCGCCAGTCGCTTTCGTAGCCTTTTCTGTCGTGGTAGATGAATTTAGTGCCGTCCGCGCTGATATTAAGATCAATTACAGGAAACGGGATCTCAAGCTTTTCCGCGCCGCCTTCTGCCGGAACGGAGTAAAGCTGCGGAAGAGCCCTTGACGGGAAAAGGGAACTTTCCTTCGTGCCGGCTCTCGGTGAAGAAAAGTAAAGCAGAGAATCGTCTGGCGAAAAAGCCATCGGCGTGTCATTTGCCGAGTGGAAAGTAAGTCTCTTCGCGTTTCCGCCGTTTCTTGAGATCGTGAAAATATCGAAATTGCCGTAGCGGCTGCTTACAAAAGCGAGCATTTTTCCGCTGTTTGCCCAGACCGGCCTTGATTCGTAGGAAGGAGCCGAAGTCAGAGCCCGCGCAAAACCGCCTTTTGCAGGAACAATGTAGATATCGCCCATAAACGCGAAGGCGATCTCGCTTCCGTCGGGAGAAATCGCGGGATAGCGCATCCAGTCAAGCAGATTTCCACTTTCCTGCTGCGCTGCGGAATCGCCGGCCGTTTCGACATGAACGATTTTGTTGTTCGGTTTTTCAACATTCTTCTTTGTTTCAATTCCCAGAAATTTGTCAAGCTGCTGGCAGGAAACCGCCAGAAAAACAAGTGAAACTAAAGCAAAAAACCTTTTCATAAGACCTCCGAAAACTTCACCTTTTCTGACCTCACCCTAATCCCTCTCCAGTGTGGCGAGGGACCAATTTATTAAATGCGGTCTAACCGCCGATTTTTACAACGCAATGCGTTTTCAGTCAAGGGAAAGCGAAAAATCTGTCTAATTGACAAAAATCTTTATTTGAGCATAGTTTTCAGGTTTTCGCGTTTTAACAACTGTTTGAAGAGGTTTTTATGCTGAAGGAAAATCCGAAGATACTTATTCCGAATTTTTTCACCGGAACCAATATGCTTATCGGTCTGCTCTCGGTTTTTTATTCGATAAGCGGCGATTTCGTAAATGCGGCATGGCTCGTTCTGCTCTGCACGGTCATGGACAAGCTTGACGGCACAACGGCGCGTCTTTTCAAGGCTTCAAGCGAGTTCGGCGTCGAATTCGACTCGTTTTCCGACTTCGTTTCATTTTCGCTGGCTCCGGCCGTTCTCATTTTTTCGTATTTCAGCAAAGAAATTCCGGGCGGACAGATTCTGGAGCATCCGTATTTCGTCGCCATCGTCCCGCTTTATGTCATTTTCTGCGCGGTGCGTCTTGCCCGCTACAATTCGTCACAAAGCGACGATCACACTTTTTTCAGCGGTTTGACCTCGACACAGTCAGGCGGAATGCTCGCGGCATACATGGTTTTTGCAATCGAAAACAAGGAAACTTTCGGATTTCTTCTTTCGACCGACATCGTAGCCGGAATGATGCTGATCCAGGGATGCCTTATGCTTCTTTCATTCAAATACTACAAAGTAAAGATGCCGAAGAACAAAATCGCGCGGATTTTTGCCCTTTCGTATCTTCTTTTCCTGTGTTGCCTCATTTTTATGCGCCGTCTTCCGTGGCTGCTTTGGATTTCCGGAGTTCTTTTCGTTTTGATCGGCGTGCTTCTCGCCCGCAGGTCAGGGATTCCGCTCAATAATCCGGACAATTTTACTCCTGAAAAACAGGAGGAGCAGAATTGACTTCACGCAAAAAACTGCTTCAGGGAATCGACACTTTCGATTTTTCCCTTCTCAAAGGAAAAAAAGTCGCCGTAATAGCGAATTTCACTTCAATTGACAGAAACGGCATTTCTCTCATCGAAAAAATGCAGGATCACGGGTTGAACATCACCGCGGTTTTCAGTCCCGAACACGGGTATTTTCCGGTCGCCCAGGACATGGAATGTGTAGGAACAGAGAATAAAATCAACAATATACCTGTTTTTTCGCTTTACGGCGCATCCGTTGAAACTTTGTCTCCGAAAAGCGAACTTTTTGACCTTTTCGACACCGTTGTCTATGACATCCAGGACATCGGTTCACGCTATTACACCTACCTTGCTACACTTGCGATGTTTATGGATAAGTTGCAGGAAAATCCGCGCGAACTTGTTGTTCTCGACAGACTTAACCCCATCGGCGGCGCGGTTGAAGGCTCGCTTCTCGACACGGAAAATTACAGCAGTTTCGTCGGTTACGTTCCGCTTTTTCACCGCCACGGAATGACTTCGGGAGAGATCGCGCTTTACTACTACAATCTGAAAAAATATGATTTTCCTTTAAAAATCAGCAGGTTGCAAGGCTGGGAGAGGGATTCTTTCGCCGACGGATACGACTATCCGTGGCTTCCGACTTCGCCGAATATGCCGACTCTCGATACAGCAGTCCTTTATCCCGGCGGATGTCTCCTAGAAGGAACTGAACTTTCGGAAGGGCGCGGCACGACAATGCCTTTTCTCCTTGCCGGAACAACCTGGATCGATCCGTTCAGGCTGAAAAAAGAACTCGACAAGGAAAATATTCAGGGGATCACATTCATTCCGATGGAATTCCGCCCGATGTTCCAGAAGCTTTCCATGAAACGCTGCGGCGGGGTCTATATCGCCCTTACAGACCGCGAAAAAGTCAGGCCGCTCAGAGCTTACATCGCAATAATCCGGGTTTTTCGCAAAATGCTCGGCAACGACGGATTTTTCCGCGCTAAACCTTATGAATTTATTGATAAAATTCCGGCGATCGAACTTCTTCTGGGCGATAAAACGCTGATCGATATGTTTTATAACTTCGCCTCAGCCGGCGAAATCGATTCGTATCTGGCGGGATGCGAAAAGAATTTTGAAGAACAATTCAAGGATTTCAGGATATATAATTGATTTTCAATCAGGATCAGGTTCTCAAAATAATCAAGGAAAATCCGCTGAACGCGATAAAACTCATGCTTGTTTCAAGAGGAGACGTCATACAAAGTTCCATTTTTGTCTCGAACTGGGACCTTTTCGATTTTCTGGAAAAACTCAAGGCGTCAAACGATTTCGACACGATCCTGATTGCGGCGAAAACCGCGCCGAAAATAGTGGAAATCAAAAATTTCATGGACGGGAAACTTCTGGATTATTTAGGGACGATCGAACACGACGAAGAAAAATTACCGGAAAACATTACACTTTTTTACAAAAACGCTTCCAAAGTCCAGAAAATATCGACTCCGTTTTTTCTTTTTAAAGAACCTGCAAAAAAAGAAATTCCTGAAAATCCTACGGCAGCGTTTTTTTCGTCCGAAAACTCCTCCGCAGGCATTGCCGAGAACATAAAACTTGCCGAAGATGCGGGATTTTCCGTGACGGATTCCTTTGTAGTCTCGCCGCAGTCGCTAAAAAACGGAATAAACAGGATCCTTGAACTACTTGAAAACACTTCGGAAATCGAGAATATCATCATTTTTTCCGATACAAAAGCCTCATTTATATCAAAACTTGAAAAAGCGACGAAACTGACAGTCCTTTCGCGCGACGATCTCATAATTTCGATATTCAACGCCAGGGCCGAAGGAACAGGCGGAAAGCTGAAACTCGCAAGTGCCGTAGTTGCGAAGGAAAAAGCCGCTTTCCGAAATAAAATCACAGGTCTGAGCAGAATCAAAGGCGGGATCGGGCTTAAAGGACCGGGAGAAACGAAAGAGGAGGAACGGAAACGGATCCTCAAAAACAAGGAAAAGAACGTCCGCAAACAGCTTGAAAACGAATTTTCACGTCTTGAATTCCAGCGCAAATTCAGAAAAAGAAGCCGGATCGCGACAGTCGCCGTAGTCGGCTACACGAATGCAGGCAAATCGACACTTTTCAATGCTCTGCTGAACGAGGAGGCGACAAAAGAAAGCGACAGATTTTTCAGCTCGATAGACCCAAAAATCAGAAAATTCTGCCTTTTCGGAAAACCTGTTTTCCTGCTTGACACAGTCGGATTCATCTCAAATATGTCGAACGACATAACCGATGCATTTAATTCGACTTTTTCAGAAATCGCCGCATCTGACCTGATCCTCCACATCATAGATTCCACCGAAAAGGGATGGGAGGAGAGAAAAAAATTCGTCGACACTCTTCTTCTGGAAAACGGATGCGACAAACGGAGCATAGTTCCGCTGTTTTCCAAAAAAAGCAGAATAAAGATCAAACAGCCGCTGAGAAAGGGTTTTTTCTATGATGCTTTCGATGCGGACGACATCACGAAAATCAAAAAATTTATTTTTGAAAAACTCGGCTGGGAAGAGAGCTGACCTATTTTAAGGAAATATTTTTTCTTTAGAATGCGTGTCTGAACATAAAAAAGACAGCGCCTACAAGGCACAGACCGGCAAACAGAAAATCAAGAGTCAGTTTTTCTTTCATATAAAAAACCGAAAAAAAAGCGAAAACGACCATCGTTATAACTTCCTGCATGACTTTAAGCTGCCCCACGGTGTAATATCTGTAGCCCATGCGGTTTGCCGGGACCTGAATGCTGTATTCAAGGAACGCAATGCCCCAACTTATCAGAATCACTAGAAAAATCGGCTTGTCATTACCAATTTTGAGATGCCAGTACCATGCAAAGCACATAAAAATATTCGCCGCGGCAAGAAGCAGAACAGGATAGATTTTTTCCATTTTTCACCTCAAAGAAAATTAACGCGGCATCTTAGCAAAATAAAATATGCTGGCAAATTATTTCAAATTTTTAAAATTCTGTTAAAATACCGCGTTTTTTGTTTCTGGTTTTGGAAAAATGACGGAAAAAAATTATTTCGTTCACGAAACGGCGATAGTTGACGAAAACGTAACTATCGGAAAAGACACAAAAATCTGGTGTTTTTCGCATATTTTGAAGAATGCCTCCATCGGCGAAAGATGCAACATCGGACAGAACTGCATGATCGGCGCGAACGTCAGGATCGGCAGCGGCGTGAAAATCCAGAACAATGTTTCGGTTTACGAAAGCGTCGAGATCGAGGATGACGTCTTTCTCGGTCCGTCGATGGTTTTCACGAATGTCATAAATCCGCGCGCCTTCATCGAGCGCAAGAAAGAATTCAAAAAAACCCTGGTGAAAAAAGGGGCTACGATCGGAGCGAACTCCACGATCGTCTGCGGCATAACTATCGGAAATTATTCGTTTGTCGGTGCAGGGAGCGTCGTCAGCCGTGATGTTCCCGATTTCGCTCTGGTCTACGGAGTCCCCGCCCGCCGTCACGGATGGGTCGGGATCAGCGGCAACAAGCTTGAATTTGACGCAAGCGGATTTGCCGTCGACACTTACGATAATAAAAAATATGTTTTGAAAAACGGAAAAGTTTCCATAATTTCTGATCATTAGGAGAAAAAATGAGCTTTCTTAAAATTTTAAAGGATCTGCTTCCGCACGAAAAAATTTATCCGGTCGAACTTTCGAACGAAACTTTCTATCCTTCTTTGAAAAATTCGCCCGTTCCCGTAATTGTCGATTTTTACGTCGAAAAATCGCAGCCCTGCTCGATGGTTTACTCGACTTTGACCAAATTCGCGACCGATTTCAAAGGACGCGCAAGGGTCGGAGCCTTCAATCTGGCGCAGGACACAGATGGAAAAATCATAGTTCCCTGCAAAATAAAGGCTGTTCCGACAGTCGGAATTTTCATCAAGGACGAACCTGTTGAAATGATCGAAGGAGTCGCCGGATATCTGAAAATTCAGGAACTGTTCGAGAAAGTCGAGCAGAAAATGGCTAAAACGGCAAAAAAATAGTCCTTTTTACTAATTTTTTTTGGAGGAATTGTTATGAAATCCTACATCGCTGAATTTATCGGCACATGTGCACTTGTAACTTTGGGCTGCGGCACGGCAATGCTTGTCGGCTGCGATGCGGCTGCGGGCTGCGGCTATCTTCTTACCGCGTTCGCTTTCGGTCTCACGATCGTCGGAATGGCTTACTGCGTAGGCAACATCTCAGGCTGCCACATCAACCCGGCTGTATCCCTCGGCGTTCTTATGACCGGCGGAATGACTGTAAAAGATTTCATCGGCTATGTGATTTCCCAGTGCCTCGGCGCTCTTGCAGGCTCGGGACTTCTCGCCCTCATCTTCAAACTCGGCAATGTCGCTGACAAAACCGGCGGACTCGGCACAAACGGTCTCGCAGGAGTAAACGGCAGCGCAGCGGCAGGTCTCATCGTTGAAATCGTCCTTACATTCTTCTTTGTTTTCACGATCCTCGGCGTTACCTCGAAGAAAGGCAACCACGGCTCGTTCGCAGGCGTAGTGATCGGCTTCACCCTTGTTCTTATCCACATTCTTGGCATCGGCCTTACCGGAACATCTGTCAACCCGGCCAGAAGCTTCGGTCCGGCAGTTGTAGCTGCAATCGGCGGAAACACCGCTCCCATGGCATCGCTCTGGGTCTTCATAGTTGCTCCGCTTATCGGCGCAGCACTTGCAGCTGTTATCTGGAAAGCCCTTTCAAAAGAAAATTAATCTGACAATTATTCACAACTGAAAGTGTGACCCTGCACTTTTTTCACAAATTCATAATCGATGGTTCTTTTCAGCCCTTCCGCAAGCGGAACAGGCGGAACAAAGTTCGTATTTTTGATGTTTTTACTGACAAAATAGGTGTCCTGAGTGAATTTTTTGACGCGGATCGAGCTTATCACGAGTTTTTTGCGCAGTATTTTCGCCAGCAGATCGAAACAGAGCCCGCCGAAATAAGCAAGCGGATACGGCCAGTGGAAAAGCGAGGTCTTGTTTTTTCCGAGAGCTTTGTAGCAGTCGAGAACGAGGCTGTTCATGTCATAGACCGGTTCGTCGCAGTAGTTGTAAAGATGTTCGCCGGGTTCATTATCGTTAGCAACTTCGTATTCGATGAAAGCCGCGACGTTTTCGACATAGTTCATGCTTTTGCGGTTCGTCCCGCTGCCTACCATCGGAAACCTGCCGCCCGCGATCTGTTTTAGAAGATTGTAGACGTTGCCGCGGTTCTGCTCTCCGAAAATGACAGTCGGGCGGATGATGACGGCATTGTTCGCGGGATCGTTTTTAAGCCACTCGCGGTATTTTCCTTCGGCAAGATATTTTGTTCTGCCGTAGTCGTTGAAGTAATTTATCTCGCCCGATTCATCGGTCCCCGCCGGCGCGAAACCGTAAACCGCGACCGAACTCGTAAAAATTATTTTGCGGATCCCGAGTTTCGTGCAGACTTTGCAGACATTTTCGCTTCCCTGAACGTTGACTTCGTCGTAAAGCGACTTCGGAGTGACGTCGTCGCGGTGTTCTGCCGCCAGATTTATAACGACATCGCTTCCCAAAAGAACTTCGGCCAGAGAGTGCATCGGCATCGCCTTTGCGGCTTCTTCCGCCTGCCCCGGTGCTGATGCGGCATCCGTCATGGATTCGGGAAATTCGTTTTTTTCGTCGTCCTTGTTCCTTATGTCGCAGCGGACCCACAAATCCGGATAGGCGTGACTTTTGCGTTTATCCGCAATTTTTACATCGTGACCTGCGTCAAACAGCCTTCTGACAAGGCGTGTTCCGACAAAACCAGAACCGCCGATAACTGTGATCTTCATTTATTTTCCCAAAATCAAGTTTCTAAAACAACAAAAACGCGTGATTATAAATAAATTCGGAAATCAACAAAGAAAAATTTTTGCAGCATCACAAAAACGGATTGAATTTCTTTTCCTTTGCAATCGAAGTCGGCGCGTCGTGACCGGGATAAACGACGGTTTCATCGGGAAGGACCAGAAGTTTTGTTTCTATGCTTTCAATGATTTTCCTGCTGTCGCCGCCCGGGAAATCGGTTCTCCCGACACTGTTTTTAAAAAGTGTGTCGCCAGAAAAAAGCAAATGATTTTCGTTCGTTGCAGATTTTTCAATGTAAAAGCACGTGCTTCCCGGAGTGTGTCCCGGCGTATGGAAAACATTGATTTCCGTTCCGGCGAAACCGAGTTTCATTCCGTCTCCGAGTTCGATATCGATATTCTTTTTGTAGACGACATCCCAGCCTACCCAGAATTCGCCCGACAAGTTGAGTTCCGACGAATAAAGCCACTCTTTTTCAAGTGCATTGACGGCTACTTTCGCTTCCGGGAACGCGTTTTTGACGTCGTTCAACCCGGAAATATGGTCAAAATGGGCATGTGTCAGCAGAATATAGCGCACTTCACAGTCAGCGGCAGCCTTGATTATTTTGTCGGCATCGCCGCCAGGATCGACGATGAAAGCCTCCTTCCCTTCCGAAACGATGTAGCAGTTCGCGCCGATAGGAGCGACAGGCAAAATCTGAATTTTCATTTGTTCCTCCGTCAAATTTTAGATTGCGTCAATCGGAATCAGGCTGTTCATTTCATCGAGCGGCATAGTCGAATTTGCCATGCAGATAATGCAGCCTTTACCAGCTTTAAGGTTGTCAAAGTATCTAATAACGCTAAAATTTTTCAAGGCTTCTTTCCCCGGATTTGCAGATTTTTTGATTTCGACAGGGGAAATTTTTCCGTTTTGAACTATGAGCATATCTATTTCTTTGGAATTGTTGTCGCGATAGTAGCAAAAACGGCTTCGAATATCGATTCCGGCATTTGCATAACTTTTTATGATTTCGGAAACGGCATAAGTTTCAAAGATCGCACCTGACATTACCGAAAGTTCAAGTGTTCTCGGGTTATTCCATAGACTCAGATAACATGCAAGCCCTGTATCCATAAAGTAAAGTTTCGGTCGTTTTACAATTCTTTTGACGGTATTTGCCGAAAACGGTGAAAGAAGGACAACTATTCCCGATGAAACAAGGACTGAAAGCCATTTTTCGGCAGTTTTTGAGTCAATTCCTATTTCTTTTGAAATGTCGGAAAGGTTGACTTCCTGAGCTGTTCTCGCGGCAACACACGAGATGAATTTCAAAAATTTTTCCTCGTTTTTTATGTTTATCAGATCCCTGATATCACGTTCCAGATAAGTCTGCATATATGAGCCGAAATAATCTTCCGGCGAAATTTCGCTGTCGGCAGCAAGTTTTGGCATTCCCCCTCTGTAAATTTGCTCAAAAACTTCTGAAATTGTTCTTTTTTGCTCGGAAAACGGTGTTTCCTCAGGCAAAAAAGCCTTGGAAGTTTTTCCTGTTATTTCAGAATAACTCAGTGAAAACAAAGAAAAAACGGCAATTCGTCCCGCAAGAGATTCACTCACGTTTTTCATCGCGTGAAACATCTGCGAACAGGTTAGAAAATACTCTCCTGAAGCGTTGTTTTTATCGACATTTATTTTGATAAAAGGCAACAGTTCAGGCGCATATTGGATTTCATCGATTATCAAAGGTGTTTTATACTGTTGGAGAAAAAGCTCAGGATCACTTTTCGCAAGCTGTTTTAAAGCCGGATAATCCAATGTCACATAGTTGATTCCGCCTCTTTTTTTGGCAAATTCTTTGAGCAAAGTGGTTTTTCCCGTTTGTCTTGCTCCGCAAACCATAATTACAGGAAAATGCTTTGAAAGCTCTTCAATTCTTGAAATCGCTGTTCTCTCTATCATGTTTTCCCCCAATCTTATACATTTTCGGAATCACACTCCTGATTTGTATGATAATTTTCTTTTTTAATATTGCAAAAAAATTCTGTCGAAATTCAAAAAATTTTGAGTATAATTGCCACGTTTTGGTTGTTTATAAACTTTTTCGAGGTGGAAAATGTTCGATATTTCTGGAAAAATCGCGTGTGTGACCGGTGCAAGTTCGGGAATCGGCGCGGCAACTGCCGAAGCTCTGGCGGAAGCTGGCTGCAACCTTGTGATTTCGGCGAGAAGAGAGGATAAGATCAAAGATTTCGCGGAGTATCTGACTGAAAAATACGGGATCAAATGCTTCGGCGGAGTTCTTGATGTCAGAAATCAGAAAGATGTCGAAAAATTTTTCGCTAAACTTCCAAAAGCATTCAAAAATATTGAGATTTTAGTCAATAACGCCGGCCTTGCGAAAGACATGACCCCGCTTTACGACAACAAAATCTCCGACTGGGAACAGATGATCGACACGAACGTAAAAGGTCTGCTTTATGTCACGAAAGCGGTCCTTCCCGGAATGGTCAAGCGCGACAAAGGCCACATCGTGAACATCGGTTCGACCGCAGGACGCGGAACATACCCCGGCGGCACGGTATATTGCGCTACAAAACACGCAGTCAACGCGATAACGAACGGCCTCAGAAAAGATCTCCTCAAAACATCGCTCCGTGTCACAACGATAGATCCCGGCGCAGTCGAAACAGAGTTCAGCATGGTCAGATTTGAAGGAGATAAGATCCGCTCCGATAAAGTTTACGAAGGTTACGAGCCGCTTCACGCCGAAGACATCGCCGACGCGGTCCTTTATGCCGTAACAAGACCTCCGCATGTCAATGTCACCGATATTATAGTTTGTCCGACAGCGCAGAGAGACTATCATCTGGTAAACAGGAAAGGGTAATATTTTCAGATATTTGAGATAAACAATTTGGAGAAGAAAATGCTTCCGATAACCGGTCATGTCCAGACTTCGTTAGTCGATTTTCCGGAAAAAATTGCGACTCTTTTTTTCTTTTCGGGCTGCAATCTGCGCTGTCCGTACTGCCATAATTCCTCGCTTTTCGAGATTCCGCCGCAGGAAAAATGGCTTTCGAGGGATTATATAATTTCCGATATCCAGAAAAGGCTGAAATTCATTGACGGCGTTTCGTTTTCCGGCGGAGAGACTTCGCTTTACGATGAACTTATCGACCTTGTGAAAGAGATAAAAGAGCGTTTCGGTATCGACGTGAAGATCGACTCAAACGGACTAAAGCCTGAATTTATTGAGAAAATCCTTCCGTATCTTTCATATATCGCGATCGACATAAAAACGACTCCCGACCTTTACGGCGAACTCGGCTGCAAACTGCCGAAAAAAGAGGTGGAGCAGAAACTTCTCGCCACGAAAGAGCTTCTGGAGAAGCAGACGAACGCAAAAGTCGAATACCGCACGACGATGTATCCGAAACTTGTGGAAAGTTACGAAAGACTTTGCAAAATGGCTGATTTTATTCCGAAAAACGCGACTTATTACCTTCAGCGCTTCATCTGCGACAACGCCTATTCCGATGAGGCGAAAAAGGCGGAAAGCTATTCTATCGAGCAGCTTGAAAGAATGGCGATGGAAATGCGGCGCATAACGAAACGCGACAAAATTTTTGTGAGAACTTATCTATAAAGGTGGAAGATGGATCTCAACAAACTCAGAAGAATCAAGGAAATTATCTCCGTTCTCAACAAGCACGGGCTCGGAAAATACCTTCCGCAGGCTCTTTTCAAAAAGTTCGGGCTCTCGAAACCTTCGGAAGAAACCGGCGACGCGGGACTCGAGCAGAATATCCGCGAGGCGTTCGAGGAACTCGGCACGACTTTCATAAAACTCGGGCAGATGATGTCGCTCCGAAGCGATATTATTCCAGCTTCTATGGCGGAAGAGTTCAAAAAACTCACCGACAACGTCAAACCGATAGAATTTTCGCAGATAAAACCGATCATAGAAAACGAACTCTGCGCCGGAATCGGCGATATTTTTTCGGAATTTGACGAAAATCCGATTGCTTCGGCCTCGATTTCGCAGGTTTATGCGGCCACTCTGAAGGAAACAGGCGAAAAAGTCGTCGTGAAAGTGTGCAAACCGGGAATCGCCGAAAAAATCAGGGAAGATATGGGAGTTATTTTCACGATCGCCCATTACATCAACAAAACGTCATATTCGCAGAACATCGATTTCGAGGCGATCACCGAAGATTTTTTCCATACGATGAACACCGAACTCGATTTTCTGATCGAAAAGTCGAACAACGAGAAATTTATCAACAATTTCAGCTCTCAGAAGTGGAGCTGGCTTAAATTCCCGAAAATGTACGGCGAATACTGCACGAGCAGCATGCTTGTGATGGAGCGGATCTTCGCGCTCAAACTCGACGAAGTGATAAAACCGGGAAACAACGGGAATTTTGACCGCAAACTTATTGCGGAACGCGGCGCCGAAGTGCTGATGAAGATGATTTTAGCCGACGGATTTTTCCACGCAGACCTTCACGAAGGGAACCTTTTCTTCAATGAAAACAACAGTGTAGCTATTATTGACACGGGAATGTGCGGCAGACTCGACAAATTTATGCGGGGCAAACTTGCCGACATTTTCATTGCCTTTGCAATAAAGGACTGGGACAAAGTCGCGCGGATCTGCCTTGAACTCGGAAACGGCGAAAAAATCGCCGACAAGGAACTTTTTGTCAGGGATGTCAGTCGGATTTTACAGACTTTGCCCGAAAATCTGTCCGAAATCAACACGGCAGAGGTCATCGGCAGGATTTCCGCCGTGATTTTCAGATACAAGCTGAAAATTCCGCGCGAACTGACACAGCTTCTGCGAAGTTTCTCAATGATCGAGGGGCTTTGCAGAAAACTCGACCCCGATTTCGAACTGATGAAAGTCGCAGGAAAACTTTCGAAAGAGGTCATGCTGCAGAGGCTCACCCCCGACAGCATCGCCCGCGAGGTGATGTCGCTCGTCGAAAAAACTGTCGACACGGCTCACACTCTTCCGGCAACACTTGCAAATATTTCCGAAAAACTTGAAAACGGCACGATCCAGCACCGTATCGTCACGATCCTGAACAATCCGGAACGTAAATTCATCTCGAAAATGGTGACGAGAACGGCGGCCTCGCTCATCATGACCGGAACTCTGATTGCCGGAACTCTGGCCGACGACCGCCGTTTTCCGATTGTCGCAGTTGTATTTTTTCTCGCTCTTATCCTCTTCGCTTCGACATTTTTTAAATGGAAAAACTAAAAAGACTCAGATATTTTTAACGGCTTCTGCTATGCTTTCCGCGTCGATCCCTTCCGCAATTCTTAGTTCAGCCTGCGTCCCGTGAGTCGAAAAACTGTCGCGGACGCCGAGAACAGTGCAATTCAGCGCCATTCTGCGTGATGAAAGTTCTTCAAGGACTGCCGAACCTGCACCACCCGCCGCGATCCCGTCCTCGACTGTTACGATGTCTGTTATTCCGTGCTTTTTTATGAGCATGAAAAGCTCTTCCGGCAGCGGTTTTACGAATTTCAGGTCGTAAACAAACGGGAAAATATTCTCTTTTTTCAGCATTTCTGCCGCTTTCATAGCAAAAACGGATGTGATCCCGATTCCGACGATCATAATTTTCGATTTTCCTTCAAGCAGCATCTCGCCAGAGCAGTTTTTGAGCGGAACGAGGCGGTTCGAAGCGCGTTTACCGAGACCGCTGCCGCGTGGGTAGCGGATCGCGACAGGCGTTTTAAGAGTGATGGAAAATTCAATCATTCTCGCCATTTCCGATTCGTCGCGCGGAGCTAAGACAATCATGTTCGGGATCATCCGGCAGTAAGCCAGATCAAAAAGTCCGTGGTGCGTAGCTCCGTCTTCGCCGACAAGTCCGGCACGGTCGATGAGAAAAGTTACAGGCAGATTCTGAAGCGCGACATCGTGGACGATGTTGTCGAAAGCGCGCTGCAGGAATGTCGAATAAATCGCGACAACCGGGCGCAGACCGCCTGCCGCAAGGCCTGAAGCGAATGTCACGGCATGGCCTTCCGACATTCCGACATCGTAGACCCGTGACGGAAAAATTTCCTGAAGTTTCCAGAGTCCGGTCCCGTCGGGCATCGCCGCCGTGATTGCGACTAAATTCGAGTGCCGCTTGAAAAGACGCGGCAGATAATCGGTCAGATATCCTGTAAACGACGGCGATGACGGCTTTTTCATTTCGCCGGTTTTGATGTCGAAAGGAGCTATCCCGTGAAATTTCCTGGGATTTTCCTCCGCAAATTTGTAGCCTTTGCCCTTCATCGTGTGAATGTGCAGAAGCACCGGCTCGCCGTTCGGTTTCAGGTCGTTAAGCGTTTCGACAAGCTCTCCGATATTGTGTCCGTCGATCGGGCCGACATACTGGTAGCCGAAACCTTCGAAAAGGATACCGGGTGTAAGCAGAGACTTAGATGAATTTATGGTTTTTCTAATGATTTCGACTATTTTATCACCATGAAAAATGGGCGGGAGCTTTGAAATGAGCTGCTTTATCTCGGCTCTCGCAGAAGAATACTTCTGCCCCGAAAGCTTGCGGCTGAACCATTTCGAAAGCGCGCCGACCGAAGTCGAGATAAACATTTCGTTGTCGTTGAGGATCGTTATCGTGTTTCTGCCGAAACGGTCAACGTTGTTCATCGCTTCGAGCGCAAGCCCGCTTGTTATCGCGCCGTCGCCGATGACCGAGATCACTTTCGAGCGGTTGCCGCGCGTCCGCATCGCCTCGCGCATTCCGAGCCCCGCCGAAATCGAAGTTCCGCCGTGACCGGTTCCGAAAAAGTCGTATTTTGATTCCGAAATTTTCGGGAAACCAGAAATTCCGCCTAAAGTCCTGAGAGTGTCAAATTTTTCGCCGCGGTCAGTCAGCATTTTGTAGGCATAGGACTGGTGACCTACATCCCAGATTATCTTATCCTCAGGCAGATCGAAAACTTTGAGAAGAGCGATCGTGAGTTCGACGGTTCCCAGCGATGAAGCGAGGTGACCGCCTCTTTTTGAGACTGTCTCGACCATCTTTTTTCTCGTCTCGGCGGCGATCCGCTCAAGCTCCTTCAGATCGGCCTGTTTTATTCTGTCAATCATTTTTTTCTCCTGCGAAACTGCAGTTTATCCGGTTTTTCACATATGCAAGGGCGAAAGTGACGGCGTTTTCCATCCGCAGGATCGGTGTCCGGACTGAAAACATTGCAAATTTCTTTTCTTCAAAAAAATGGATCTCATGCTCCGAAAATCCCCCTTCCGCACCTATCCACACCATTTTGTCTTTTTTGTTTTTGCAGTCATAACCATCTAAATTCATTGAAGAATACGGGTGAAGCAAAATGTGTTCGCAATCCGTTTCCGCAAGATCTTCCTTTGTCGAAAAACTTATCTCCGGAAGCATTGTCCGGCGTGACTGCGATGCGGCTGACGCCACTATGCTTTTCAGGCGCGGCAGTTTTTTTTCAAGCAGCTTTATTTCGGTATTCGAATAGTCGCTTCTGAAGATGAAAAATGCGTCGGCGCCCGCTTCGACACCGTTGCGGAGCGATTCCTCGATCGCCTGGGTATCGGCTGAGGCAAGAGCAGCAAAAAGTTTCGGCTTGTTTTGCAAATCTTCATATTTATTGACTATTTTGAATGCGGCCGACTTTCCTGAAAGTTCCGTTTCAGTTTCAAATAGAGTTCCCGAAGCGGCGAAAGTCACCTTTTCTTTGTCGCGGATCCTGCGCACTTTCACAAGATAGTGCAGATCCTCCTCCTCAGGAACGATAAAACCGCCTGAAACATTGAGTTTTTCTCTGACCAGATGAATCATTTCCGCCGCCGTATCATCAGCAAAAACAAAAAACGGGTGATTATAGAAAATTTTTTTTATTTAGACACTTTTTATCTTTCAATAATTTATCTGCCGAATGCCGCTTTCAGGCGCTCGAGATCCTCTTTTGTTCCGGCCGCGACGAGGACATCGCCAGCTTCGAGCGTTTTTGTCGGCGACATCGTCCCCTTCCCTGTCGATTTTTCGCGGACGGCAAGGACTAAAACGTTGAAATTTTCGCGCAGTCTGAGGTCGATCAGGTTGTGACCCCACATTTTTGCGTTCGTATTTATCGCTTCGATCCGGTATTCGTCCTCGAATTCGATGCAGCACTGTTCCGTTCCTTCGCCGCGCTGCACGGTTTTCAGCATATTTGCTTTTGACAGGATCTCGCGGTGGTAAAAATCAATTAAATCGTGCTCGTGGATGCAGCCCACGACCTTGCCGTCGTCCGAAAGGACGGGCAGTTCGATGACTTCGCGCTTGATCATGAACCTCATCGCCTGAGAAAGCGGCGTGTCGAGTTTTACCGTCGGGAAAGTCGTGTCGAGAAGATCGCCTGCAAGGACCATCGTGCCGATCGCGTCGTAATCGACTTTGTTGTTCGAGCTGAAAACGCCGTTTATCGCTCCTAAATATTTGCCTGAATCGTCGACGACATACGATTCAAACCGCTCCTTGTCCCTCATTTTGTCGAGGATCTGCGGCAGCTGCTCGTTTTTGTGGACGACGACACACTCAGGTCTGAGGCAGAGCTGGACATGGTTTTCGTTCATGATCGAAGCCTCTTCGCTGTCGTCTATCGCTATTCCCTCTTTGTAAAGCTGGTAGTTGTAGATCGAAAAAACGCTCATCCGCTTTGAAATCATCGTAGCGACGACGGTCGCGAGCATGAGCGAAGGGAGCATGTTGTAGTCCCGCGTGATCTCAAAGACGAGAAGAAGCGAGGAAACAGGTTCCTGCGTCGCCGCACCGAGAAGCGCGCCGATCCCGACGGATGCAAAACTGATCCCTATCGACGGACCGAATTCGGGGTAGAACATCGGGATTATTTTTCCGAAACCGAGACCGAAAATGTAACCCACGAAAAGTATCGGAAGGAAAATTCCGCCCGAAGCTCCGCTTGCGAAAGCGATCGAAAGGAAAACAAGCTTGAGAAGGGCGATCCCGATGAGAAATGCGGGCGTGAAGCCGTTTCCGGCAAGCATCATGTCTTTGCCCAAACCGAAAATTTCGGGAACAAAAGGAACTGTAAGCGCAAACGGCAGAAGCAGCAGCGGGATGTGGATGAACTCTGGCAGTTTCGCCTTTACTCTATCAAAAATATTGGAATTGAAGTAGGTCATTTTGATAAGTCCGACTCCCAGAAGCGCGTTGATGAGGCCGAAAGTCGTGAAAAGAAAAATTTCAGTTCCGGAACTTATCTCAGCGCTAAAACCGAGTGCAGCCGCCGGCAGAGCGGTGTGTCCCGGCATGAAATACGAACCGAAGAAACTTGCAGTCGCAGCTGAAACGACGATAGGCGTCAAAGTTCCGATAGCGTAGTTTCCGAGAATCGTTTCGACCGCGAAAATGGTTCCGGCGATAGGCGCGTCGAAAGCGACTGCAAGACCTGCAGCGGCGCCGCAGCCGACAAAAAGTTTGATCCTGGATATCGGCATGCTTAAGAACTGTCCCAGAGTCGAGCCAAGAGACGAGCCTATCATGATTATCGGTCCTTCGTTGCCGAGCGGAACGCCGGTAGCTATCGAAAGCGACGAGGTTATCATTTTGAAAACCGCAAGCCTCGGCGGCATGATCCCGTTTTTCAGTTTCAAAGTTTTGAGAAGAAATCCGAAACCGGCGCCTCCGCTTTCCTTGCATAAATAGCGGATTATGAAGCCGCTTATGAAAACGCCTGCAAGCGGAAGGACGAACTTATACCACATCGGCAGTTTTTTGAAAGCTTCGACTGCAGCGATCGTGGGCGCGCCGATAAAAAGTTTCGACAGATAATCTATCATCCAGTTGAAGCATAAAAAGGCACATCCGGCTAAAATTCCGATAAGAATCGCGGCAAAAATAAGAAAGGTCCCTTCTTTCAGTTTCGCCTTCTCAAGAAAATTTTTTAATTTCAAAAAAGATATTTTTCTCATTTTTTTGGTCTGTATATTTTTACAAAATCGTCTGAAAGTCTCATAGAATCTATACTATCGAAGTTTTTTTCAAAAATTTCTCTCTCTTTTCCGCCAAAAAGCGGAAGTCCCGAGCCGAAAATCTTTTCCGATTCGATGATCTGCATTTCATCGGCAAGATCCTCGTCAATAAAGGACGAAACGAGCTTGGCACCGCCCTCGACGAGGACGGAATTGATTTTATATTTCGTGTAGAGGACCGAAAGAGCATCTTTCAGCGAAAAATTTTCGGGCATAATTTCGATTTTCGCCTTAGCAGTATAGATTTTTCCTATACTCGGCGCACTTGTGAAGACTATCGGATTTCTTTCCATCACCCTGGAATTCAGATTCAGCGAGAAATTCCGGCTGAAAACAACAGGCTGCGGGTCGAAGCCCTCTGTCAGCCTTACGGTAAGCATGGGATCATCGATATTTACCGTATTCGCGCCGACCGCTATCGCGGAGTGCTCGCTTCTCAATTTGTGGACATATTTTTGCGCCTCAAGCCCGCTGATCATACACCTTTCGCCGATTTTATCCGTTATAAAACCGTCCCTGCTCACTGCGGCTTTCACCGTGACCCATGGCAGGTTAGTGCGGATCCCTTTGAAAAAGAAGCGGTTTATCTCTTCGACTTCCGCCGCAAAACCTTCATGCAATACGGTTTCGACGCCGTTTTGAATTAAAAAACCGATTCCTCCCTGAGCTTTTGCGTTTTCTTCCTTTTTTGCGACAAAAACTCTTTTGATGCCCGCTTCCAGTATAGCTTTCGCGCACGGCGGAGTCTTTCCGTAGTGGTTGCACGGTTCAAGAGTCACGGCCATGTTGAGTCCAGAAGCTTTGAAACCGATTTTACGGAGCGCGTCAGCTTCGGCGTGGTCACGGCCGTATTCCTGCGTGAAGCCTTCCGAAACGATTTTCCCCTCGTCGTCAAAAATCACAGCACCTACTTTCGGATTGGGATAGGTTTTAACCGTCGCCTTTTTCGAAAGTTCGACCGCCCTAGCCATCATTGCGGAAACGATTTCCTTTTTTATTTCACTCATTCGAATCATCACAAAAAACAAAACCCCTCCGAAGAGGGGTTTATAACAAAAAATCAGATGCGACGGAAATTATTCGTCTTCATTTGAAGGAATGTCGTCGGTCTGGCTCATGCCTTCTTCATCTCCTTCGATACCCTCGGAAATCTTGCTGTAGTCGAACGCGCCTTCCATATCCATGTCGGCGAGTCTTCTCGCAGCTCTGAACGAACTTCTCGCGATCTTATTGGAAACATCGCCGTCCTCGGAATTTTCCGCGTCTGCGTTCTCCATTCCCGGGATTTTGATTTCGTAGTTCGTGTCGCTGTATTTTGGGAACCCTGTTCCGGCAGGAATCATCTTGCCGATGATGATATTTTCCTTGATACCGCGGAGAATATCGCGTTTCCTTTCGATACTTGCGTTGGTAAGAACCTTCGTCGTCTCCTGGAAACTTGCAGCGGAAAGGAAGCTTTCGGTGTTGAGGGCAGCCTTCGTGATTCCGAGAAGAACAACGTCCCATGTCGCCGGTTTAAGCCCTTTCGCTTCGGCTTCGCGGTTGATCGCTTCAAGTTTTTCCTTTTCGACAAGCTCGTCTTTCATAAGGATCGTGTCGCCCGGGTCAACGACTTTTCTCTTCTTGAGCATCTGTTTGACGATGATCTCGATGTGTTTGTCGTTGATCGGAACGCCCTGGCCTTTATAAACTCTCTGGACTTCCTGAACAAGGAACTTCGCGACCGCGACTTCACCGCTGATACGGAGAATGTCGTGCGGATCGACCGTTCCTTCGATAAGAGCTTCGCCCGCTTCGACGATATCGCCGTCGTGGACGTTGATGTGTTTTTCCTTGGGAATCGGAACAGGCTCCATCGCCTCGCCGCCGTCGACCGGGGTTACCGTGATGACACGTTTGCTCTTCGCGGTCTTTCCTTCGCTCGTGATCGAAACGATACCGGAAATTTCCGATACTTTCGCCGGATTTTTGGTCTTTCTTGCCTCGAAAAGGTCACTGATTCGCGGAAGACCGCCGGTGATATCCTTCGTCTTTCTGGCAGCTCGCGGAACCTTTGCAAGGACGTCGCCGGGAACAACGGCTTCACCGTTCTGGATCTCGATGTAAGCGTTTACGGGAAGATGGTAGACAGCTTCGCCTCTTTCGAGTTTCTTCGCCGCCTTCCTTCCTCTTTTTCCTTCCTCGGTGATGAGGAGCTGCGGAGACATTTTCGCGTCACGCGACGGAATGACGACCATTTTGGTAAGATTTGTGTTCTGGTCGACTTCCTCTCTCATCGTGACACCGTTTTCAAGGTCTTCGTATACTATTATACCGTCCGTTTCGGCGATAATCGGCTCGTTGTAGGGATCCCAGTCTGCAAGAACCGTTCCTTCGGCAACGTAAGCGCCGTCGGCAACCTTGAGGTTCGTTCCGTAGGTAACCGGATATTTTTCCCTGTCACGGCCTTTGTCGTCGCGGATGATGATTTTTCCGTTTCTGTTCATTACGACGAATGTTCCGTCGGGTTTCTGAAGCAGTTTGATATCCTTGTATACAACGGTTCCGGCTCTCTTTGCCTCGTGGTTCGACTTTTCACTTTTACCTGAAGCAACACCGCCGACGTGGAAAGTTCTCATCGTGAGCTGTGTTCCGGGTTCACCGATCGACTGAGCCGCGATGAAGCCTACCGCTTCGCCGACATTTACAAGGTGACCGCGCGCCAGGTCTCTGCCGTAGCACTTAGCGCAGACGCCGAAAGGACTTCTGCAGGTAAGAACCGATCTGATCCTGACGCTGTCGATACCGAGTTCGACGATTTTCGCAGCCGCAGCTTCGTCGATCATCGTGTTGGCTTCAAGAATGATTTCGCCCGTGTCGGGATCTTCGATGTCGTCAAGGGTAACGCGGCCGAGTATCCTCTCCTTGAGCGGAGCGATGATTTCGCCCGATTCGTTGACCATTGCCTCGACGTCGATACCGCTGTTCGTTCCGCAGTCTTCCTCTACTACGACTACATCCTGGGCGACATCGACGAGTCTTCTCGTGAGGTAACCCGAGTTAGCGGTTTTAAGAGCCGTGTCGGCCGAACCTTTTCTTGCGCCGTGGGTCGAAGTGAAGTAGTCAAGGGAGTCAAGACCTTCCTTGAAGTTTGCGAGAATAGGCGTTTCGATGATATCGCCGTTCGGTTTCGCCATAAGACCACGCATACCGCCGAGCTGTTTGATCTGATCCTGAGAACCTCTGGCCTTCGAGTCAGCCATGACGTAAACAGGGTTTTCGGAAGGCATGATGACGTCGCCCCAAAGCGGGTGCTCTATCTTCTTTTCCTTGAGACCGTCCATCATCTTCGCGGTGACTTTTTCATTCGCCTTATCCCAAAGGTCGACGATTGCATTGTATCTTTCGGACTTGGCGATTACACCGCCGAGATACTTTTTCTCGACTTCGCGGACCTGTTTTTCGGTTTCAGCGATGATTTCTGCTTTTTCCGCCGGAATCTTTATATCGTCGATCGAAATCGAGTAAGCGGCTTTCGTCGAATACTGGTAACCGAGGTTTTTGATTTTGTCGGCAAAAATAACTGTCGCCTTTCCGCCTGCGACTCTGAAACTTCTGTCAAGAATTGCAGTCCAGTCGCCTTTTTTGAGCTGTCTGTTGATCGTCTCGAAACCGAGTTCCTTCGGAGTTACAGCCCAGATAAGCAGACGTCCTGCAGTCGTGGTGTAGATTTTGCCGTCGACTCTGACTTTGATGAGCGACTGCCAGTCGATGATACCGGAATCGTGCGCCATCAGAGCTTCGGTATCGGAATAGAAAACCTTTCCTTCGCCTTTTGAATAAGGTTTCGCGGTCGTAAGGTAGTAGAGACCGAGAACCATATCCTGCGCCGGAGAAATGATCGGAGTTCCCGATGCCGGTGAAAGGATGTTGTTCGTCGACATCATGAGAACGCGGCTTTCAAGCTGCGCCTCGATGCTGAGAGGAAGGTGAACTGCCATCTGGTCACCGTCGAAGTCAGCGTTGAACGCAACACATACGAGCGGATGGAGCCTGATCGCCTTCGAATCGATGAGGACCGGCTCGAACGCCTGGATACCGAGTCTGTGAAGAGTCGGTGCACGGTTAAGAAGGACCGGATGCTCCTTGACGACTTCTTCAAGGATTTCCCAAACGACGTCTTCGCCTGCTTCGACCATATTTTTCGCAGCTTTTACCGTGCTGACGAGGTTTCTCTCCGAAAGTTTGTTGTAGATGAACGGCTTGAAAAGTTCAAGCGCCATGACTTTCGGAAGTCCGCACTCGTGGAGCTTGAGCTCCGGACCGACCGTAATAACAGAACGGCCTGAGTAGTCGACACGTTTTCCGAGAAGGTTCTGACGGAAGCGGCCGGCCTTGCCTTTGAGCATTTCGCTGAGTGATTTCAATGCTCTGCCGTTTGCGCCCTGCATCGGTCTGTGAACTTTCGTATTGTCGAAAAGCGCGTCAACTGCTTCCTGAAGCATTCTGATTTCGTTTTTGAAAATCAGCGACGGAGAGCCGATGTCGACCAGCTTTTTAAGTCTGTTGTTTCTGTTGATGACCTTTCTGTAAAGATCGTTGAGGTCGCTTGTCGCGAAACGGCTGCCGCCTTCAAGCGGAACAAGCGGTCTCAGATCGGGCGGAAGGACGGGAAGGACTGTCAGGATCATGTTCTCAGGTCTTTCGCCCGAACGGATGAACTTGTTGAGAACGTTGATCCTTTTCTGCAGTTTCGTCTGCTGGTTTTTGTCGCCGCAGTTTGCAAGTTCTTCCTCGACTTCCTTTTTTACTGCTACGAGATCCATCTCTTCAAGGAGCTGTCTTATCGGAGCCGCGCCAGTTTCGGCGTAAATGCGGTCCGGACCGAACTTGTCAAGATATTCGTTGTAGAGTTCTTCATCAAGATACTGTCCCTTTTCGACATGCGGGATATCCGATTTGAGAACGACATAGCCTTCGCAGTAGATTACGCTGCAGAGGTTCGTGTTGCTCATTCCGAGAAGAGTGTTGATGTAGAAAGGAGAAGTCTTGACATACCAGATGTGAGCGACGGGAACCGCAAGCGCGATGTGACCCATCCTCTCTCTTCTGACCTTGGACTCAATGACTTCGACACCGCACTTTTCGCAGACGATGCCTTTGTATTTCATCCTTCTGTATTTGCCGCAGAGACACTCGTAATCGTTGACCGGTCCGAAAATTTTGGCGCAGAAAAGGCCGTCCTTTTCGGGTTTGTATGTTCTGTGATTGAGTGTTTCCGGCTTTTTGACCTCGCCGCACGACCATCTGAGAATATCTTCCGGCGAAGCTATCGATACCTCTATTGCCTCGAAATCCAAACTGCTTTTCGGCTTGTCGAAAACTTTGTAAACTTCTTTCAAGGTATCCTCCTATCTGTTCTGTTTTTGATTTGAAATTACGCGGACATCAAGGCAGAGACTCTTCATCTCGCTGACGAGAACCGTGAACGATGCCGGTGTTCCCATTTCGTATTTGGTTTTGCCGCGGACGATCGCTTCGTAAAGTTTCTTTCTTCCTTCGACATCGTCCGATTTAACTGTGAGGAACTCCTGCAGACAGTAAGCTGCGCCGTATGCACCGAGAGCCCAGACCTCCATTTCACCGAGTCTCTGACCGCCGAACTGCGCCTTTCCGCCGAGCGGCTGCTGAGAAACGAGCGAGTATGGACCAGTGCTTCTTGCGTGGACTTTTTCGTCGACCAGGTGGTGAAGTTTGAGGAAGTACATGACGCCGACAGTTACATCGGATTCAAAAGGCTCGCCCGTTCTGCCGTCGAAAAGGATCATCTTTCCGTTTTCGTGTTCGCCGGTCTTCTTGAGAATATCTCTGATCTCCGATTCCTGCGCACCGTCGAAAACAGGGGTCGCCGTGTAGATTCCGCCTTTCATCGACTTGATAAAACTGCGGACGTCGTCCTCGCTTGCCTCGTCGATCATTTTCGCGACTTCTTCGCTCGGGTCGAGGATCTCTTTGAGTTTCGCCCTGAGCTTGTCGATGCCGTAATTTTCCTGCAGATAGCGGTTGATCTGCTCGCCGAGTCTTCTTGCGCCGAGACCCAGGTGAACTTCGAAAATCTGACCGATGTTCATACGGCTGGGAACGCCGAGCGGGTTAAGGACGATATCGACCGTTCTGCCGTCTTCCATGTAGGGAACGTCTTCTTCCGGCAGAAGCATCGAAACGACACCTTTGTTTCCGTGACGGCCTGACATTTTGTCACCGACAGAGAGTTTTCTCTTTACTGCAACAAAAACCTTGACCGATTTTACGACACCCGGAGTGAGATCGTCGTCGCGCGAGATCTGCTTCATCTTGTTGTCGTAGATTTTCTTTACGGTGTCGACTTTTCTCCTCATATTGAGGATAAGTTCCTTAACGTTTTTAAGGAGTTCCTTATCTTTTACGCTAACGCCGGCAATCACGCTTTCAGGAATAGAAGCAAGAACTTCTGGAGTGAGTTCGACGCCTTTCTTGACAACGACTGCGTCTTTCTCGTTTCTGAGTTCGGCATCGGTCTTTTTGCCTTCGAGCATCTTTCTGACAAGCTCGTAGGTGTGTTTTTCGATGATGCGGACTTCGTCGTCGCGGTTTCTCTTAACTATATCCATCTGCTCCTGAAGCTGAGCTTTCATGCGGTTGTCTTTCTTGACGCCCTTTCTTGAGAAAATGCGCGTGTCGATGACGATACCTTCGGTTCCCGGATGGACGTAAAGCGAATTGTCCTTTACATCGCCCGCTTTTTCGCCGAATATCGCTCTGAGCAGCTTTTCTTCGGGGGTGAGGACCGTTTCGCCCTTCGGTGTGACCTTACCGACAAGAATGTCGCCGGGTTTTATCTTCTGACCGATCCTGACGATACCGCTCTCGTCAAGTTTTCTAAGGATCTCGTCTGAAGCGTTTGGAATATCGGCCGTGATTTCCTCAGGGCCTCTCTTGGTGTCTCGCGCTTCGCAGAGAAATTCCTCGATATGGATCGATGTGAAGTAGTCGTCCTTCAGAAGTCTGCGGTTGATAAGAACCGAGTCTTCGTAGTTGTAGCCGTTCCAGGGCATGAACGCGATGAGAACGTTTTTGCCGAGCGCGAGTTCACCGCGGTTGATCGCGGGACCGTCTGCGATCGTGTCGCCCTTTCTGACGAAGTCGCCTACCGAAACGACCGGACGCTGGTTGATCGCGGTGTTCTGGTTGGAGCGTTTGAACTTCGTGAGGTTGTAAATATCGACATCTACGTTGCCGTCTTCTTCGACTTTGACGACGATCCTGCCCGAATCGACCTTTACGACCGTGCCGTCACGCTGTGCGAAAAGGGTGTAGCCCGAGTCTCTCGCGACATACTTTTCCATTCCTGTTCCGACAAGCGGAGCGTCCGTTCTGATGAGCGGAACAGCCTGACGCTGCATGTTCGAACCCATCAGGGCTCTGTTTGCGTCATCGTGCTCGAGGAACGGAATGAGCGCCGCGGAAACCGAAACGAGCTGAACGGGAACGAGGTCGACGAGAGTGACTTCCTCACGCGGAACTCTGACAACTTCGCCCTCTTTTCTTGCGTTGACGATTTCGTCAATGATTTTACCGTTTTTGTCGAGTTTGACAGAACACGGCATGATGACTTCGGTCTCTTCCTTTATCGCATCGATGTAAACGACTTCATCGGTGACTTTGCAGTTTTTGACGACTCTGTAGGGAGTCTCGATGTAGCCGAATTTGTCGATTCTTGCGAAAGTCGTAAGCGAAACGATAAGACCGACGTTCGGACCTTCGGGCGTTTCGACGGGACAGATCCTGCCGTAGTGCGTTCTGTGGACGTCACGGACATCGAAGCCTGCGTGGTCACGCGTAAGGCCGCCGGGGCCGAGTGCCGAAAGTCTTCTTTTGTGGGTCATTTCGGAAAGGACGTTCGTGTGATCCATGAACTGGCTGAGCTGACCGCCGGCAAAGAAGTCTTTCAGGACTGCAGAAACCTGCTTGTAGCTGATTACATCGTAAGGTGTCGGGTTTTCAAGAAGAGTGTTACCCGCCATTTTTTCCTTGATGCTGTGTGCCATTTTAAGCAGACCGGTCTTGAAAACGTCTTCAAGAAGCTCGCCGACAAGGCGGACTCTTCTGTTGCCGAGGTGGTCGATGTCGTCGACCTTGCCGCGTCCGTCGGTAAGTTCAAGCAGGCATATTACCGAATTCATAACGTCTTCCTTGCGGAGCTGACGCTGTGAAAGCGGAACGTTTTCCTTGAATTTATAGTTCATTCTCAGACGACCTACTTCGCTGAGATCGTAACTTTCGGGATTCATGAACAGATTGTTGAAGTAATTTTCGGCAGTCTGGACGTTTGAAGGAGTCGAAGGATACATGATCCTGTAAATTTCCTTCAGGGCTCTTTCCCTCGAAGTAAGACCGTCGTCCTCCTCTTTGTCCTTGTCCTTTCTGACAGGATCGATCTTGTCGTTTGCAAGAGTGTTTGAAAGGTAGGGCGAGTAGTTCATGTTTTCGATATAGATTACCGAAAATTCCTTGATTCCCTTGGCAATTATGGTGTTGAGAAGCGTCGCTGTGATCGCGTCGTTTACGTCGGCTATCATCTTGCCGGTTTCGGGATCGTAGACCGGAGCGTAAAGGCGTTTCTGCGAGAAGAGATACTCTTTTTCGCCTTTTTCTTTGTCTTTTTTGGTGTCAGCCGCGCTGCCGGTAAGGTATTCTGCGGGAAGATTTATCTCGCTGACGCCTGCCGCTTCGAGCTTTCTGAGAACGCCTGTCGAGAATCTTTTTCCTTCTTTTGCGATATCTTTTCCGTCTGCAGCGACGATGTCAAGGGGAACTTTCTGTTTCTGGAGATTTTCGTCTTCACGGTCGACGACTTTCGCGATGACGCCGTCATGGACCGTAATTTTTTCGGGTATGTAAAAGGCTGAAATTATTTCCTGTTTGGTGTAACCCCATGCTCTCAGGAAAATAGTTGCCAGAAATTTCTTTTTTCTGTCGATTTTGACGTAAAGGTAACCTTTGGAGTCAAATTCGAAATCAAGCCACGAGCCGTGATAAGGAATCAGACGCGACGCATAGACCTCGTTTCCGCTCGTCGTCTTGTTTTTGTCGCAGTCGAAAAACGTTCCGGGAGAACGGTGAAGCTGATTGACGATGACTCTTTCCGTTCCGTTGATGATGAACGTTCCCCAGTCGGTCATGCAGGGAATCGAACCGAAGTGGATTTCCTGTTCCGTGATGGAGTTGAGCTGACGTCTGCGGTTGTTCTCGTCAATGTCATAGGAAGCGAGAGCAACCCTGATTTTCAGCGGAAGTTCGTAAGTCGTTCCTCTGAGTTTGCATTCGTCGACGTCGTATTGCGGCTCGCCGATCGAATAGCCCAAATACGAAAGTTCGATTGCGTTATTGAAAGTCGTTATGGGAAAAACCGACAAAAATGCGTTGTGCAAGCCGACTTTTACCCTGTCGGAAGGCGCGGTGTCTTTTTGAAGCAGTTCATCAAAAGAAGCCTTTTGAACTTCAAGAAGATCGGGAACATCCGTTACATGTTTCGCAACCTTTCCGAACCATTTTCTCGTTCTGTAATTCTGCTGTCCAAGGATCCCCATCATTACCTCTCTTTTGTTTGGTATCTGGTTTTTTCTGGCACCTTAATAACCCGAATAGCTAAAAATAAAAAAGCAGGTAAGACAGCACAACGCTGCCTTACCTTCCAAAAAAATTATAAGTTCTGCAACAAATTGCAGAATGTTTTCAACAACTTACTTAATCTCTATCTCAGCACCAGCTGCAACGAGTTTCTCTTTAATTGCTTCTGCATCAGCTTTGGAGATGCCTTCTTTTACAGCGCCGTGGCCTTCAACGAGGTCTTTTGCTTCTTTGAGGCCGAGACCGGTGATTGCACGGACTTCTTTGATGACATTAAGTTTGTTTGCGCCTTCCGATTTGAGGATAACGTCAAATTCGGTCTTTTCTTCTGCCGGAGCAGCAGCGCCGCCGGCAACAGGACCAGCTGCAACAGCTACAGGAGCAGCTGCGCTTACGCCGAGTTCTTCTTCGAGTTCTTTAATAAGTTCCGAAAGTTCGAGAACGGTCATTCCTTTGATAAATTCTTTTACTTCTTCTTTTGTCATTGTTGTCTCCATAAAACAAAAAATTAATAAAACTAAGCCTGTTCAAGTTTGTCTTTGTATGCAGCAAGCAAGCGGACGAATGTCTGCGGAACAGCGTTAAGCAGCCGCACGAAATTCTGAGGAACAGCAAGCATTGTTGCAAGCAGCTTCGCCTGAAGCTCTTCTTTGCTCGGAAGGTCTGCGAGGACTTCCACTTCTTTCGCCGTAAGGATTTTTCCATCCAGTGCGCCGGCTTTTACAACGATGCGCTCGTCTTTCTTTGCGATTTTCTTGACGACTTTTGCACCGCTGACCTGATCTCCCATCGTAAGAACGAGAGCCGTCATTCCGCTGAGGAACTTCGAAATTCCCTCGTAAGGAGTTCCTTCAACTGCGTGTTTCGCAAGAGTGTTCTTTACGACAAGCAGTCTTACCTGCTCTTTCGCGCACTCTTTACGGAAGGGAGTGAAGGTCTCCATGTTTACTCCGTTGAAATCAATTACAACGCATGACGAAGCTTTGGAAAGTGCATCTTTGATCTCCTCGATGATCTGTTGTTTTTTGCTTTTTTCCATTAAGCAACTCCATCAATTTACTTCTGGTCATCGAAGAACAATGACAGGTCTCAGACAGGAAATTAAGCCCTCAGGCACCCGACTTCTACGACCAGAAACGATTATTAAAAAACTACTTAGCCTCGTTTGCGAGAGCTGACTCATCAAGTTTGAGTCCCGGTCCCATCGTGCAGGAAATCGTGACTTTCTTGATGAATGCGCCTTTTGCCGTTGCCGGTTTAAGCTTCTGAAGGTCTTTGATAAACTCTACGACGTTGTCATAGATTTTGTCGGGACCGAAGCTGAGTTTGCCGACCATGCAGCAAAGGACACCGGCTTTGTTGACTTTAAATTCAACACGACCGGCCTTTACAAGTTTGATCGCCGCGGTGATGTCGTTGTTGACAGTACCGAGTTTCGGGTTCGGCATCAAACCTTTTCTTCCGAGAACCTTACCGAGTTTACCGATCTTGCCCATCATTGCCGGAATCGTGACCAGTTTGTCGAAATCAGTCCATTCTTCCTGCATGATTTTGTCGATAAGCTCTTCGCTGCCGTAAAAATCAGCGCCTGCGTTCTTAGCCTGCTCGACCATGTCTGCAGGAACGATGGCACAAACTTTTACAACTTTGCCGACACCGTGAGGGAATACGGTGGCACCGCGAACCATCTGATCCGATTTCTTCGCGTTGATACCGAGGTTGACCGCGAGTTCAACCGTCTCGTCAAATTTTTTCGATGCGCTTTTCTGAAGAATCGTTACAGCTTCCTGAACGGAATACTTAACGTTTCTGTCGAAATTTTTCGCTGCATCTGCGAGTCTTTTTCCACAAGCTGCCATTTTTCCCTCCTTACTCAACGGTGATGCCCATGCTGCGGGCAGTTCCGATAATAATTTGTTTTGCAGCTTCGAGATCTGTCGTGTTGAGGTCGACAAGTTTCATTTTTGCGATCTCAGCGATCTGATCCATCTTCAAAGAACCGATTTTCTTTTTGTTGGGCTCCCCGGATCCTTTACTCTTGTCAAGTGCTTTCATAAGCAGCTGGGAAGCAGGCGGAGTTTTCGTGATGAATGTGAAAGATCTGTCAGCGAAAATCGTAATAACGACAGGAATTACATAACCTTTCTGTTCCTGTGTTCTTGCGTTGAACGCCTTGCAGAACTCCATGATGTTCACGCCGTGCTGTCCGAGCGCAGGACCAACGGGAGGAGCCGGATTCGCTGCCGCAGCAGGAATCTGCAACTTTACGTTTGCGACTACTTTCTTAGCCATTGTTCACTCCTCTAAAATTGTTAATCCTCAACCTTCTCAACCTGTGAGAAGTTAAGCTCGACGGGTGTAGAACGCCCAAAAATATTAACCAAAACTTCTAACTTTTCCTTTCCTTCCTTTACGTCGTCGATAAGAGCCTTGAAACCTGCGAAAGGACCGTCTTTGATGAGAATCGTTTCGCCTTTTTCATACATTGTGGTAGCGGAATCTGAAACAGCTCCTTCCTCGAGACGTTTTTTCATATTCTGAATTTCGGCTTCCGAGACCGACTGCGGAACAGACCAGCCTTTCTGCGACTGATATCTCTTCATTTCGCCTACGAACAGCGGCTTTCTTGAAAACGGAACCGATTTGACGAGAAGAAGCGACTCTTCGGTGAAATCCATCTGAATGAAAAGATAGCCTGGATAAAAATTCTTCTTTACGATTTTTACCTTGCCGTCCTTTTTTTCTTCCCTTTCTACTTCTGGAATAAGAATTTCGCCGAATGAAGCCTGCATCTCCTTTTCGGCAATCAGGCGCTCGATCGCAAGTTTCAACTTTTGTTCGTCACCGGCTTTGGTGCTAAGTATATACCACTTCATAAAAACCGCCGAAATATCAGTAAATCAATCTGGAAAGATTCGACCAGATAAGATCGAAAACAACAAAAACCACCAGCATGATGCCGACAAAAACAAAAACCGAAATGGTCGTGACTTTTGTCTCTTCCTTGGTCGGGGTTACGACTTTTCTAAGCTCGTCGATCGCCTTGTTCAGTTCTGCAAGATAAAACCCTTTTTTTCCTTTCCAGAAATAGAAAGTGATTCCTGCCGCAATGATCAGACCGACAAGGTTTTTGACCGGCAGAACCGAAAGAAGCTTTACGTCAGCGATGTCAATCGCCCTGATTCCGAGCAACGCGTCCGCTGCCTGCGTCATGAAATAAAGCAGAACAAGGAAAAAAACCGTATAAAGCCCAAGGATTATCTTTCCGTTTTTCATTCGAACCTCAATCAAAAATGGCAGGCCAGGCAGGAATCGAACCCGCAACCCCCGGTTTTGGAGACCGATGCTCTACCAATTGAACTACTGACCTGCCTCGCGCCTAACTAAATCTTTACCTCTTTATGCACAGTATGTTTTCTGTCATACGGGCAATACTTTTTAATTTCCATTTTATCGGCGGTATTCTTTTTGTTCTTCATGGTCGTGTAATTTTTTCTTTTGCACTCAGAACAGCAGAGAGCGATTTTAACTCTTGCGCCGACTTTTTTCTTCGAACCCATCGTTTACTCCAAACTTATTCAATTATTTTAGAAACGACACCAGCGCCGACCGTTCTGCCGCCTTCTCTGATTGCGAAGCGGAGACCCTCGTCCATTGCGATCGGAACGATGAGGTTTACATTGATCGTTACGTTATCACCAGGCATTACCATCTTTACGCCTTCCGGAAGCTCAAGTGTTCCGGTAACATCTGTCGTTCTGAAGAAGAACTGAGGTCTGTAACCGGTGAAGAACGGGGTGTGACGTCCGCCTTCATCCTTCGTAAGAACGTAGCACTCGCCCATGAATTTCGTGTGAGGAGTGATGCTTCCCGGTTTCGCGAGAACCTGGCCTCTTTCTACTTCGTCTTTCTTCGTTCCTCTCAGGAGGCAGCCTACGTTGTCGCCTGCTTCGCCCTGGTCAAGGAGCTTTCTGAACATCTCGACGCCGGTAACCGTGGTTTCCTGGGTCGGTTTGATACCAACGATCTGAACCTTGTCGCTGACTTTGATTACGCCGCGCTCGATTCTTCCTGTTACAACTGTTCCACGGCCGCTGATGCTGAATACGTCTTCGATCGGCATAAGGAACGGTTTGTCGATGTCTCTCTGAGGTTCAGGAATATAGTCGTCGATCGCTTTCATAAGCTCGTGGATGCACTGGCAGTCAGGACCGTTCGGGTCATCAGAGTTAAGCGCGTTAAGTGCGCTTCCTTTGATTATAGGAATCTCGTCGCCCGGGAAATCGTATTTGGTGAGAAGTTCTCTGATTTCCATTTCAACGAGTTCGATAAGCTCGGGATCGTCAACCATATCTACTTTGTTAAGGAATACTACCATATAAGGAACGCCGACCTGACGGCTCAGAAGGATGTGCTCTCTTGTCTGAGGCATAGGACCGTCTGCTGCGCTTACTACGAGGATTGCACCGTCCATCTGTGCTGCACCGGTGATCATGTTTTTAACGTAGTCTGCGTGGCCGGGGCAGTCAACGTGTGCATAGTGACGCTTTTCCGTCTGATACTCTACGTGAGCCGTTGCAATAGTGATACCTCTTGCCTTCTCTTCCGGAGCCTTGTCGATGTTGTCGTAGCTTACGAACTCTGCGCCGCCTACTGCTGCCAAAGTCTTCGTGATCGCTGCCGTCAACGTCGTTTTGCCGTGGTCTACGTGACCTATCGTACCGATGTTTACATGCGGTTTGCTTCTTTCAAATTTCGCTTTTGCCATTTTTTTCCTCCTTTAAAAGGTTATTCTTTATTGCGCCAAAGGTTTATCATTGTCCAAAACCTCAGTGGAGCCCTCAATCGGAATCGAACCGATGACCTCATCCTTACCAAGGATGCACTCTAACCGTCTGAGCTATGAGGGCACTCCAAAAAGAATGGAGCGGGAAACGGGATTCGAACCCGCGACCCTTAGCTTGGAAGGCTAATGCTCTAGCCAGCTGAGCTATTCCCGCTCAAAAGTGGTGGAGGGGGGAGGATTCG
>Ga0310690_10001799_pt1 | contig 37140 bp, 31 predicted proteins | sample AusTroGonzalo_MG_2_FD_207661 | JGI IMG/M metagenome (GOLD analysis project Ga0310690, IMG submission 207661) | Bovine rumen microbial communities from tropical cattle in Woodstock, Queensland, Australia - Gonzalo_04 (v2) (version 2) | ecosystem: Host-associated > Mammals > Digestive system >...
GAAGCCAACAAAACTAACTCAAAATGATATGGAACTCTTTGAATACAATCTTCCACTGTTCTACGTGCCATTTTTTATCCTTTCTAGGTATCAGTTTAAACTTGTGGATAAGTATAACCTATTTTTTATCCAAAATCAAGTTTTTATTAAAAAAACATTCTTGCACTTTCATTTTGTTTTAGATATAATATTAAAAAAAGTATGATTTTTTAAAGGATTTGCTATGACAAAAAAGAAATATTTAGTAACTGCCGCATTAACATACATCAACGGATTGCCCCATATTGGACACTTGGCTGGTGCGATGTTAAATGCTGATATTTATGCACGCTATTTACGTGCAAAAGGTGAAGATGTTTTGTTTGTGGGTGGCACAGACGTTCACGGTACAAAAATTGAAGTTGCAGCAGAACAAGAGGGTATTTCCATTAAAGATTACATCAAAAAATATCACGATCTTCACACAAAAATTTACGAAGGATTTAATTTGTCTTTTGATGCGTATGGAAATACGGATTCCGAAGCCAACAAAGAATTGACCTATCGCATTTTTGAGGGCCTTCAAAAAAATGGCTTTATTTTGGAAAAAACCACAAAACGTCCATTTTGTGCCGATGATAATCAATTTTTGGCCGACAGCCAAGTGGGGGGCACCTGTCCTTATTGCGGCTATGAAAAAGCAAAAGGTGATCAATGTGAAAATTGCACCAAGTTATTGGAACCAGAAGAGCTTAAAAATCCATACAGCACTGTTTCTGGCAGCCACAATATCACATTCCAAGATACTCAAAATCTGTTCATCCGCTTGGATAAAATGCAAGATCAAATCGCCTCTTGGGTGGAAAGCAAAAAGGGCATTTGGACAGATATTGCCTATACAACCGCTCAAAAATGGTTAAAGGAAGGTTTGCAGGCACGTGGTATTACCAGAGATCTAAAAAATGGTTTTGCTGTTCCATTACCCGGTTATGAAGACAAGGTCTTTTATTGCTGGTTTGATGCGCCAATCGGTTACATTGGTATTACAAAAGAGTGGGCCGACAAAGACCCCGACAATCGCCATTGGGAAGATTGGTGGTTGAACCCCGATGAAGTGTGGCACACCGAATTTATCGGCAAAGACAACATCCCCTTCCATTCAATTATTTTCCCCGGCATGTTGTTCGGATCCAAAGAGTCATGGACGCAGGTTAATTTCTTAAAAGCAACAAGTTGGTTGAACTTTATTGGTGGCAAGATTTCCAAATCCGAACATCGCGGCGTCTTTTTGGATGAAGCACTGGAAGAATTCCCCGCAGATTATTGGCGTTATTGGATTCCAGCCAACAGCCCAGAGTCTGATGATTCCGTCTTTGGATTTGATTTGTTCCAAGCAACCGTCAACAAAGATTTAAATGACGTGTTGGGCAACTTTATCAACCGCGTTTTAAAGATGACACAAAACAATTTTGGAAATGTTGTACCACCTTTGGGACCAATTACCGACAAAGAAACGACCTTGTTTGCAACATTGGATGATTTGATTAAAAAATACACCCAACAAATGGACGCCATTGAATTCAGAAAATCTTTGGCAATCTTGCGTGAAATTTGGACGACGGGCAACAACTATATCGCACAGACAGAGCCATGGAAAGTGGTTAAAGAGAACAAAGACTATGCTGGCACCATTTTAAATATTGCGTTGAATTTGGTTTATTTGTTCGCTCAATTAACCGCACCAATTATGCCAACAACCGCAGAAAAGATGTTGGCCATTTTCGGTAAGAAGCCACCATTTGTTTGGCCCACAGATAAAGCCGAGAATATTTTAAAGACATTAAAACCTGGTGACTCTTTCTCGCCAACAGAACCGCTGTTCAGAAAGATTACCGACGAAGAAAAAGAAGCATTGAAACAAAAACATCACGAAGGGGTTTAAGATGGAAAAATCACATAATGCCGGAAATTTCTTGTTTGTTATTTTTTGGTGGCTTGTCCAACATATCAACATCAGATGGGCTCATAAGTTATTATACTGGGGCTTGCGCGATGGTTCGTTCCCAACTGGGCACGTTTCCGATCCCGCATTGGCGATTGATGTATTCGGTCACCATTTCACATCCCCCATTGGCTTGGCGGACGGTGTCGATAAACGCGGCAATACATTAGATCAGTTAATGCAAATGGGATACAGCTTTGGCACATTCGGTCCTTATACCTTGGAAAAAGAAATGCCAGCTCAAGAAAAATACTTTTTCAAAGGTGATCGCGCCATCGTCATTCAATGCACAGGCTATCGCAATCCAGGTTTGTTAAAAATGTTGCCTTGGTTTGTAAAACGTCGCTATTTACCACATTTTGTTGGCATTGATGTAGCCATTCCTGCGGAAAGTGAAGAAAGCAACATCAAACAAGGACGGCATTTTGCCTATGTCGAGGAATTTACCTTGATGGCTCAACGTTCCGCTCCATATTGCGATTTCATCACATTAGATTTTTCGCATCCTAATTCCGAGTTATGCGTACTGATGGTGGATGCATCCACGATTTTGCCCATCATTCGATCCGTTAAAGAAACAGTCAATCAGGCCGCCCCTATTCGTCCACCCAAGGTTTTTGTAAAAATTCCACTGGATATAAATGTGATGGAAGTGCCTTTGGTGGCACAAACTTTGTTGTCTGGCGGTGCTGATGGTGTTGTGGTGGCTGGCCCCATGTCCTTGGCCAAAAACACTCGTATTCGTTTACAGGGCGCCAAAGAACATCAACTGTCTGGCATGTTACTTGGTGGCCCAACCCATGAATATGCAAACGAATTAATTCGTCGCCTTTACGCTTTGCTTCAAGGTAAAATCCCCATCATTGCAGCAGGTGGTATTTTTGATGGAAAAACCGCTTTTTCTCATATTGCGGCAGGAGCTACTTTCATTGCTTTAGATGAATCAAGTTTAATTTATGAAGGACCAGGTGTATTTCATAAAATTCACAAGGAGCTGTCTGAAATTTTACACAAAAGGAATCTTACCTCTATTGTCGAAGCAATTGGATGCGATGCAAAACGAGATGCTTCCGAAGCAAAACCTGCACAAGGAACAGTGCAACCCGCTCAAACAACAAATGCGCCAACCCAAAACAACGGCAACGTGCCTCCTCAACAAGCACAATAAAGGAGTTATCTGAATGTCAAAAGTTGCAGTTATCATTCCAACCCGTTTAAACTCAACGCGTTTGCCAAACAAACCTTTGGCTATTGTGAACGGAAAAACGGTGATTCAACACGTCTATGAACACGCTATCCAAGTTCATCCAAAAGAAGATGTTTATATTGCAGCGGGAGATCCAGAAATCGTAGAAGAGGCTAAAAAATTCAACGCACAATGTGTTTTGACACCGGCAAGTTTGCCCTCGGGAACAGATCGTATCGTCTGCGCTTTGAAAACCATTGATCCAGACGGCACAAAATATGATACCGTCGTGAACTTTCAAGGAGATGGGATCAATGTGGATCCAAAACTCAATGTACGGTTGGTTGAATTGTTGGAAAAAACTGGGGCTGATTGGGTAACTGTGGGCAAAAAAATTACCGCTCCTGAGGATATTCAAAATCCAAACTATGTCAAAATTGCAATGGGATTAAAAGAAGGGGAAGATTTTGGACGAGCCCTTTATTTTTCTCGTTCTCCCGTTCCTTACAATCGCGACAAAGATCCTGCAAAAGATTTTGCTTATTGGCATATTGGCATTTATGTATATCGCACAGACGCATTAAAACGATTTGTGGCTTGTCCTGTGGGCATTTTGGAGGGAACTGAAAAGTTGGAGCAATTGCGCGCATTGGAAAATGGGATGACCATTTACGCATTGGTTGTGCCAAGTATTAAATTGATTGAAGAGGCGCCAACGGACATCAATACGCCAGAGGAATTAGCTGAAGCACAAAAGTTTGCATTTTAAAAGATAATAAAGGGGGATTATGTTTTATTTAACAGGCTTTCATTTGACAACAACCCATATCAAACGGCTTGCAAAATTAGCCGGGGTTGCTTTGTGGCCTAATAAAGACAAACCTCTTTTGAATGCTCAAAATATGCAAAAATTACCGGGCAATACTGCTGTTTTGGTCAAAGCGCCATCGGAACAAGACTTGCAACAGATTACAGCCATTGCACCGGCCGCCATTATTGATGCCAACGCTTTGGATTCATCCATCCAAGACTTTTTGAAAAAATTAGATACTATTAAAGGCAAAAACAAAATTGGTTTTTTATTGACATGTCCCGTTATTTATTCTTGCAACGTGGCACAAAATATTACAAACGCCTTACAACAATTTGTCATTTTACCTTCCGAGCAAAAAGAAAGTATTCACTTTGCTTTACATGAATCCATTGTCAATGGTTTAATTCATGGTAATTTACAAATCAACAGCTCTATGCGGCAATCCGCCCGTGACTTTATTGAATATGCGCGCCTTTTACACGATCGTTTGAATGATCCGAGCTATGCTCAAAAATCCATCAGTGTTATTGCCGTGTGGACACCCAAAAAATTAGAAATTAAAATTCGTGACGAGGGTGCTGGTTATGCCTCGTCCGTTCCAACCATTAAACAATCCACGACCATGCAACACAAAACGGGGCGTGGCATTCGCATCATTGCCGGAGCTGCTGATTCTTGCACAATTGAAGATTTTGGCCGAGAAATCACACTCTCTTTCTTACTACAAGATCACCCAATTCAACGTTGGACTGACGGATATCAAGAAGATGCCGCTTCTCAATCGGCACTTGCTGTATCAAAAGATTTATCCATGTCCAAGGTGTTAGTTGTGGAAGACAACCCCAGCACACAAACCGTTCTTGGACGCTTACTGAATTTGATTAACATCTCGGATATTTCATTTGCGGCAGATGGCGTGGAAGGGCTAGAACTTGCCAAGGAAACCCATCCAGATTTGATTATTTTGGACATCACAATGCCCCGCATGGATGGTTATGAAGTGATTCAACACTTGAAAGACGACAAAAACACACGGGATATTCCTGTCTTAATTCAAACGGCTTCTGATAACCGCGAAACACGCGAAAAAACATTCAGAGCGGGTGCAACAGATTTTATTACAAAGCCCATTAATCCGTTGGAATTCTTCTCACGTGTACGTGTGCATTTGGAAAACCGTCTTTTGGTGCGTCACCTTTCCGATCAACTCAATCAAATTGAAACAGAATTGCATGCCGCGCGTCGAATGCAAATCGATATGTTGCCACATGACAAGACATTAAGCACGGTTAAAGAAACCTATAACCTGAATATTTCTCATTATTTTGCGCCGTCATCCTTATTAGGAGGAGATTTTTGGCAGGTTATCCCTATTTCAACCAACAAAATTGCATTTTATATTTGCGATTTTTCTGGTCATGGTGTCGCCAGCGCTTTGAACACTTTCCGTTTGCACGCTTTGGTCAGTCAAAACAATAAACGTTTAACATCTCCTGCCGAATTTTTGGCGCAACTCAATCGACAGATGCATCTTTTGTTGCCGCGCGGACAATTTGCCACCATGTTTTTGGGCATTTATGATAAGCGATTGCACCAACTGGTTTATGCTGGCGCAGGATCACCAAATCCTATGTTAATTCGACATAAAAAGCCCACATTATTGCATGCGGAAGGGATGCCTCTTGGCATCTTACCAAAGCCGACCTATCACGATAACACGTTAAAGATAAACAAAGGTGATGCCCTTTTGCTTTACAGCGATGCATTAACAGAATCTACTACGATTAAAGGAATTCGTTTGGGTTTTGCCAATTTTAAGCGCATGGCCTTGAAACGCATTTTAAACACGAAATCCAATGACTGCTTGAATGACTTGTTGCAAGATTTCTTTAAAATTGTGCCACCGCCACCACCTGACGATGTCACCGCTGTTTTGTTGAAATGGGAGTAATATGATTCGTTTATTCGTCAACGCCCCTTTAACCCCAAATGCCATTGTTCCTTTAGACGAAAAAAGCCATCACTATTTGGTACATGTTATGCGTTGCAAAAATCAAGAACAACTTTTGTGTTTTAATGGTTGCGATGGAGAATGGATTGCCGAATTACAGTTTGTGAACAAAAAAACGGCCCACTTAGTCATTCTAAATTCTAACCGTCCACAAACAACACCAACTTATTGCGCTTTGTGTCCAGCATTAATCAAAAAAGATAATATGGATTTGGTCTTGCAAAAAGCAACAGAATTGGGGGTCACAGATATTTATCCAATTCTCAGTGATCATACCGTTCACGCCCATTTCAATAAAGAACACGCCGAATTGGTCGTACGCGAAGCCGCTGAACAATGTGAACGCTTGACTTTGCCCGTCGTTCATCCGCCCATGAAAATACCCGCTGTTATGGCTGATTTACCAAAGAATTGTTTATGTTATTGTTTATCCGAACGCGAAAAAGATTCGGATTCTTTACCTAAATCTGGCAAGGTTGCATTTTTTGTTGGTCCAGAAGGGGGATGGAGCGAAAAAGAAAAGCAATTTTTCAAAACAAACAATCTCAAATCGTTACATTTTGATGTAGGCATTTTGCGTGCAGAAACTGCCAGCATAGCTATTCTTTCTTGTTGGCAAATTGGGCGCGCACTTTACCTAAAAAAATAACTTGCTTTTTTCATCTTGGCTTGCTACTATCATCTTATAGGAAGAAAAATGAATATAAAACAGATACTTTTTAGGGGCCTTCTTTGTTGTTTTGCGGCGCTTTCTTTTTCCGCAAACGCTTCTTTGTATATTTGTCAAAAGGGTCGTTGTGATTACGCTGTGGAAGGTGTAACTGTAAAGCCATGGATTCGGCAATTGCATAGCTTCTTCAAAACACCGAATGCACGCATTGATTTTTGTGAGGCCGATGGCAGAAAACATGCCTGTTTGAAAGAGGGCATAAACTGGATGGCAAAATCTCAGGTTGCTGGCGTGTATTTTTCTATTCCTGTGGCCAGAACTATTCCAAACAAAAAAACATTATTAATGGATTATTTGGTATCTGCAAATTCTTTCTTACCCACCTGCAGTTTCAGCAACAGCACTTTTGAACCAGCAGAAAACGGAACAATCCGTTTGGTATCTCATACCTTTGAATGTCAATTAACTGGCATTGGTCGCACTCAATTACAAAACACATTTTTCATAGATTATATTGATTTTGATAACTCTGTGATCGGTGCTTCGTACACGATTCAAACGCATGGAGAGATTTCAGGAAATTCTGCTGGATATACGCTGATGAAATTCAGAGATGGAAATACATTATTGCCATTGGTACCACAACCATACTATGGCGACATGCCTCCTGCCCCAGATGTGCGGCAAGCCAGACATATTGCTAATGCAATGAACACCCCTCAAGAGCCACGAGATGGCATGGATGAATTCATAGATGGCGTAAAAGATTGGTGGGAACAATTGAAAGAATCCTTCAATCTGGATCATCCAAGCCGTCGTCCACCGCATGAAGAACCAACTTGGTGGGATAATTTCTCTGATACCTTTATGAAGGTGATTTACTTAGAACCCTTAGAATAAGGATAAGACATGTCAAAAAATATTGTTGTTTCTCGTTTGTCAAATGGCATTCGTGTCGTTACTGATACGCAAGCATCCGCTGATTCTGTCACATTAGGGGCATGGGTTGGCGTTGGCTCCAGATTTGAAAAAAAATCAGAAAGTGGTATTTCCCATTTTTTGGAACACATGGCCTTTAAAGGAACCACATCTCGTTCCGCATTGCAAATTGCCGAAGAAATCGAACGCGTTGGCGGTTTTATCAATGCTTACACAGGTCAAGATGTCACGGCTTACCATGCCAGAATGTTGAAAAAGGATATGGATATTGGTCTTAATATTATCGCCGATATCACACAACACGCCACGATGGATGAAAAGGAACTGAACACAGAAAAAGGCGTCATTATTCAAGAAATCAATATGTATAAAGATCAACCACATTATGTGGCTGAATCGAATTTTGAAGCCACCGCATACCCCAACCAACCATTGGGACGCGATATTGCTGGCGATGCTGCCGTTATCCAAGCTATGACACCACAAAAGATGTTGGATTATGTGCATTCTCACTATGCCACCGATCGCATTGTCGTCAGCGCTGTTGGTCCCATTCAACATGATACCTTTGTAAAAAAATGTGAAAAATTGTTCTGTGATTTTAACTTAAAAAAGACCCCAACACCAGAGGCCGCCCATTATCAAGGTGGTTTTAAGTATGTTACAAAATCACACGAACAGGTAAATTTGATTATGGGATTTGAAAGCGAATCTTACACTTCTCCTGATATTTGGAAAGCCAAATTGTTAGCCACTATTTTGGGCGGAGGGATGACAAGTCGTTTGTTCCAAGAAATTCGCGAAAAACGTGGACTTGTCTATACAATTCATGCCTATGCTTCGGCAGAAACCGACACAGGTGTTTGGGGCGTTTATGCTGGCACAGGCGAGAAAGAATTAAAGATTTTGATGCCCGTCTTATTGGATGAATTGAAAAAAGCCACACATAAGATTACGCCCGAAGAAGTGAAGCAAGCCCAAACCCGTTTAGAGGCTGCTTTGTTGATGCGCAACGAGGACATTTCTGAACATGCCGATTTAAACGCCATTGAGATGTTGCGCTATGGCAAAGTGCGTTCCAAAGCGTCTTTAGTCAAAGCTATTCAATCTGTTACCGCCAAGGATGTTCAACACTATGCGGAAAAGTTGTTTGCAACAACACCAACTGTATCATGCTTGGGCCCCATCTCACATATGATGGATTACAAAGATATTTTAAAGAATTTGAAAGGGTAATATGCCAGATTTTTCCCACGAAAAAGCCTGTGGTTCACAGGGCCTTATTTTTGGCATAGACGAAGCGGGTCGCGGTCCATGGTGCGGACCAGTTGTGGCCGCCTGCGTTTGCTTCCCCGATTTTAAAATTGATCCAGAATTGGCTCATCAAATCAACGATTCCAAACAACTATCTGCCGCCAAGCGTGAAAAGTTGTTTCCACTTATTATGAATTCGGGCGCTTATGTGGGTGTTGGACAAGCCAGCGCTGAGGAAATTGATCAAATGAATATCTTGCAGGCAACCTTTTTGGCCATGCACAGGGCATTGGAAAATGCCGCACAAAAAGGATACAAAGCCGACTTTGCCTTGATTGATGGTAATCGCTTACCAAAGTGGAATATACCTTGCCAGTGTTTGATAAAAGGTGATAGCTTAAGTCTTTCCATCGCCGCCGCCAGCATCGTTGCTAAAGTAACGCGGGATCATATCATGCAAGAATTAGCCAAGGGCTATCCTCAATATGGATGGCAAAAAAACGCCGGTTATGGCACCGCGGATCATATTGCCGCATTAAAACAATATGGGGTCACACCACATCACAGAAAGACCTATAAACCAATCAAAAAATTATTAGAAAATTAACGACACGCTTTGCCCGATGCACAGGCCGCACAAGTATCTGGCGTTTTTCCTGTCCACGTATTGTTTGCATTACTGCAACAAACATATCCCGAACATGCGCTATTAGCGGTTGGAGCCTGATCAAAGGTATTACCCAACTTCTTTTTACACCACCCTATCTGAGTAAAGCATCCGCCATCACCATTTGCGCATTTAAAGCTGCCACAACCACAATCGTATCCTTCGGTACATTTTTTACATGTATTACTGTCGCAATATTTTCCCGCAACACAATGTGCATGTTCCAAACAAGCAACACATGAGTATGTATTATTCTTGGTATCTGTTAACAAGTACTTATCGTTTGGACAAGGGCTTGTATCATCAACTGTGGTGCAGGATCCACCCGGTGGGCAAGCACGACACACGGTTCCATGCAGCCACCGGCCTTTTGGACAAATACATTTACCATCACTCAACACCTGACCCGAAGGACAATTTTTTGCAACACATTTTTCCTCGGACAACTTATATTCCAATCCATCGCCACATTCTTTACAAACGCCATTATCACACACAGGCATACCCTCCACACAGTCACCAACATTAGATTGATTGTCTTTCCAGTTTCCAGTACACTTACAAACCTTGTTATCACATTTGGGTCGGTTTTCCGGACACAGACCGTTTCCCTCTTCTTTGTTAGTCTTATCATAATTGCCAAGACATTGGCATTCCCCGTCTTTACATCCCGGCCGATTTATTGGACATTTGCCGTCTCCATCTTTTTTGTCGGATTTATAGGGCTCTTTACATGTACATCCGCTAGAACTACAATATGGTTTTGCCGAAGTCGTACATTTTTTACCTGTAGAAGTTGAGCCATAATGCGCCGTGCACACCATACATTTTCCAGAACTTTCCACCCATTCTGTATCCGACGGACATCCGCATGTATGATTGTTCTTATCACAAATCTTTTCCCCAGGACAATGACCATTTTCTGTACATTCCACACATTGACCAACTTTGTTTGTACCACCATCTTCCCAACACACGGGTTTGTTGTTGGTCTTCGGCGCTTGCCATGGCGAATAATTCCATGGGGATCCAGCGGGATAATTTGTTTTATCTGGCTCGGCATTACAACCTAAATCAGTCCACGCGCCCGAAATAGAATCATAACATTTCACACATTTTTTGGTATAAATATTAAAGACTGGTGTGGATCCAGAACATTTGCATTCACCCGTTTCTGGGTCAAATCCAACGTCACCACATTCCATGCTGCAAATTCCCTGCGCTTCTAAACAATTTGATCTGTCTGCCGATGGGCAGTCCGAATTATAACGACATTCAGAACAATGGCGCGTTCCATTTTTGTCCTTTGGAACACAATACGGAGCGGGGTATTTTTTATTATCTGCACCCAACGCTTCTGTTTGGGCATCTTCACATCCATGGTTTTGATTCTGTGCTTCGGTATCCAAAATACATACCTCACATTTCAATGTATTTGGATCGCATATCTTTTTTCCATCTGTGCGCGAAGCACAATGAGAATCGTTCGTACATTCATAACATGAATTACACGAGTTCACATCAACAAGCCCATGCCAACGAACTGGCCGCGCATTATTCGTCATTTGGGCACATGTCTTACATGTATTTGTTTCGGTATCGCATACCTTTTCCGTTGTGGACGCAGGACAACACGCATTTGGGTTTGAACATCCCGATGGTTGCTCAGAACAATGTTGCGAAATTGTGCATTCAACACACTTTTGTTGCGAGATATCTGCATTTTTCAAACACGCGTGACCCAAGCCCTTTTCCAAACAAAAAGCGTCTGTTAAACAAGGCACGCATCCTTTACTTTCTGAATATTCTCCAGTATCACATCCGCAATATTTTGCATCTTTATCCGTTAAATCTCCCATGTTGGAGGTGCTTCTCTTAATTTTTTTATCGCTACCACAACACACATATCCATTGGTAATATCTGCGGACTTAACACGCGTTTCTCCCGTTTGGCAACCACACTCCTGTATTGCTTTATCTTTATCCGCCGTACTGGTCGTCATACCAAGGAATGTACCAAGCTCTGTTTCGCTGCAACAAATGGTTTTGGCGGAATCAATTTTATATCCCGATGGACACCCACAAGCCGGCACATTAACAGCACTATAACTTGTCTTATTCCAGGCATATCCGTCCTTACAACACTCACCCTGGCTCAGTTTACCCCCCTCTGGACAACCACAAGCGTCTGGGACAACATCCGAATAACTTCCGATTGCCTTGTTCCACGCATAACCATTCTTACAACAGTCCTCGTCATACTCCTCGCTTATTGTACCATGTTCAGGACAACCGCAGGAATTATTATATACCCAAGAATCGTATTGCCACCGATAGCCCGCCTTATCCTTTGTGAGATCTTCATCAAATTTACCGCAGCAATAATACAAATTCTGACTATCGTCAATTTCAGTTATCGTACCATTTTCTGGGCAAGCCATACATTGACCATCTGGCCGTGGTTGATAACCCGCTTCGCATGGATTATCAGCTGGCGGATCACTGTCGGCTGGTGGATCATTTTCTGCACCGCGCAAACCACCAGATTCCTCGGAAGCTGTCAACATCATTGGGACGCCCTGATCGTCATCAGCATCTGCTGTGGTATTTGTACTATTATCCTCTGGTTCCAAGAATAACGCATCGGTTTCCCCCTCTGTGGCAACCGCTGCAACAACTGGATCTGTTATTGTACCATCTGTTTCAACAATGGGCGCACTCAACGCCATGCTGGCCGAGCTTAAAGATGTTCCTAGATCCGTCAATGTACCATCCGAACCAAACCGCAAACGAATTGCTGTCACATCTGCCTTTGCCGAAAATGACAAAAGCAAAGACCCAAAAACAAATAAAATACAATTCTTTATGCGCATATTTTTATTCTAATAAAATCATCAAAAATTGCAACAGTTTTTTTATCCTGCACAAAGAGCCAACAAAATACCTGCAGCAATAGCCGAACCGATACTGCCTGCCACATTAGCGCCCATCGCATGCATTAACAAGTGATTATTTGGATTTTCTTCTTGTCCCAACTTCTCGCTTACCCGCGCTGCCATTGGGATAGCGCTAACCCCCGCAGACCCAATCAGTGGGTTGATTTTATTCTTTGTAAACAGATTCAAAAAGCGCGCCATCAAAACGCCACTGGCTGTACCGATACAAAATGCCACAACACCAAGAGCCAACACGATCAATGTTTGTTCTCGCAAAAATAAATCCGCTGATAACTTTGACCCCACAGAAATACCCAGCAAAATCGTCACAATATTCATCATCTCGTTGCTGGCGCCTTTAGCCAAGCGATCTGCCACACCCGATTCTTTCAGCAAGTTTCCGAACATCAACATGCCGATCAAAGGAATTGCCAAAGGAATAAACAAGGCCGTTAAAACAATCACCATAATTGGGAAAATAATTTTTTCCGTTTTGCTGACTTCACGCAATTGTTCCATTTGAATTGCGCGCTGTTTTTTGGGGGTGCACAAACGCATAATCGGTGGTTGAATAACCGGCACCAAAGCCATATAGGAATAAGCCGCCACCGCAATAGCACCCAACAATTCTGGGGCTAACTTACCCGCCAAAAAAATAGATGTTGGTCCATCTGCGCCGCCAATAATAGCTATACTGGCCGCTTGTTGTAAAGTCATCGCCAAATCAGGAAACAAACGCCCAATAGATAATGCCCCCAAAAATGTACCAAAAATCGCAAACTGCGCCGCCCCACCTAAAAGAGCCGTTTTTGGATTAGCCAGCATTGGTCCAAAATCTATCATAGCACCAACGCCCATAAAAATCAGCAGCGGGAAAATACCCGTTTCGATGCCCGCATGATACATGTAGTACAAAAGTCCACCTTCCTCAGTCATCCCCGCCCCAGGGCAGTTAGAAAGAATTCCGCCAATTGCAATCGGAATCAATAACAATGGTTCAAATTGCTTTTTAATGCCTAGATACAACAAAATAAAGCAAATTAGCATCATAACACCTTGTCCCGCCGTAATATGCATCAAACCCAAACTATCAATTACCGCACCCATCTTTATTCTCCCTTCAACCAATTACAAATTGTCTTGTATGTTGGCACTTTGCATTTTGGCCCCATAATCGCCACTGTTGGCGCACCAGAAAACATTTTCTTTGCCACGCGTTTAATGTCTTTTAATGTCACGGATTGATACATTTTACACATCTCCACAGCATCAACTAACGGCCCCCAATCTGCAAACTGATACGCTAAATCATCCGCCCCTTTTGATAAATGATCATCCTGCAACAACTTTTTCGCTATTATATTCTTTTTTGCCAATTCTACTTCCTGTTTTGTCACCGTTTTGGAAAAGTCAGCATATTCTTTGGATACAATTTTCAAAACATCAAGAACATTTTCCGGACTAACCTGTAAACGAATTCCATAAACACGAATTGCATCTTTCATATAACCCATAGGCATAATTGAATAGGCCCAACCATTTCCACGAATCAACCGATGCAATCTGGAAGTAAATCCCTTCCCTAAAATATGAAGAGCTACAATTGCCGCAAAATAATCTTTTGATTCACATTTTGGTGATTCAAATCCCATAAAAATCCAATCTTGATTTTGATTGCGAATTTTTGTTTTCATTCCGCCCACATACTTGGCTGTGATTTTAGGCAATGTTACTTTCCGCACAAATTTTGTCAGTAGTTTTTCGCACAATGCCACAAATTTTCTATGTGTAATAGCTCCTTGGGCCGCACATACCAAAATATTATTTGCAAAATGTTCTTTCCAATAATTTTTAACTTGTTTTGCCGTTAATTTAGAAACACCTTCTTTTGTGCCAATACATGTATATGCTATTGGGGCCTTGGGATATGCTGTTTTGAGCCACAATTCCCCAAAAACAGTATCCGGTTTATCCCAAACCATATCTATTTCACGCAAAACAACTTGCTTTTCCTTTTCAAACACCTCTTCTGGAAAGGTGCTTTCTTGTAGCATTTCTGCCCACAATTTTAGCGCTGGCTCCACATCCCCTTTCAACACACGAATGGGATAACGATTTGCCCATGATGATGTCAATCCATCATAAATAGCCCCCAAATCAGCCAATTCCTGTTTTAAAATATCTGCCGATTTTTTGTTTGTTCCCTCAAAAACCATATGTTCCATTAGGTGGGTGATACCTTTTTCTGATTTTTTTTCATGGGCGCCACCACAATTAAAACACAGACACATCCCAACGGCTCGGGCGCCTTTGCGCTCGTCGGTCAAAACGCGTATCCCGTTTTTAAGTGTTGTGCATTTAATAGCCATCTACACCTCCGCGACTTTATCACCCGTTTTGATATTGTCGCCCTTTTTCACAAACAAGTGTTTAACTGTGCCATTTGCCGTGGCTTTAATGGGTGTTTCCATTTTCATCACTTCCACTACAACCAAGGTTTCTCCTGGTTTAACCGCTTGGCCTTCACTCACTAAAACTTGCGTCACCATCCCCGGCATTGGGGCCAAAATTACACCACCATTGTCCGCTGGTGCGACTTTTTGCTCGACTTTTGGTGCTTCAGTTTTTTCTTCACCAATGGTGTATTCTTTGCCGTTCACAATGGCCTTATTGCCATCAAACTTCACTTCAAATTTTTCACCATTAACCACGATGACAGAATCATTTGATTTTGGTGCTTCTTTTGGCTCATTTAAACGCACCCCCACTTTGCCTTTACCCAACAAAAAGTCGATACCTTTTTGTCCACAAGCCGCCGCAATAAAAATGTTTTCATTGGAGGTTGGTAACTTGGCCTCTTTTAATTGTTCCACATAATGGGTTTTAGATTTGTTCGGGTTCTTATCATTGATCGCAAGCACCGTTTCTGTGGTTGGTTTCAAACCCAACTGTTCCGCAGCAATCTTTACCACCTTTGGATCAGGTGCCACTGGTGTTTTACCAAAATAGCCAAGCACCATCTTGCCATAGCCTTCGGCCATTTTTTTCCACTTGCCATACATTACGTTGTTAAAGGCCTGTTGAAAATAGAATTGACTGACCGGTGTCACGGACGTCCCAAAACCACCCTTTTGCACCACATCCTGCATGGCGTCGATGATATCATTATACTTGTCCATGATATTATTATCACGTAACATCTGAGTATTCGCCGTTAAAGCGCCACCCGGCATGGGCGAAAACGGAATGCGTGGTTCCACATGCAATGCTTCTGGTGGTAAATAATATTTGCTCAGCGAGTACTTTAAATCTTCTTCCACGCGCAGTACCTTATCGATATCGCAATCTAGTTCATATGGCTTACCACGTAATGCATGCCACATGGAAACAACGTCTGGCTGACACGTACCGCCCGACACAGGTGCTAACGATAAATCCACCGTATCCGCGCCCGCTTCAATCGCCGCCAAATAACACGCTAATCCTGTGCCCGCTGTTTCATGCGAATGATATGCAATTGGACATCTTGGGCCCACAATTTTACGAGCCGCCTTGATCGTTTCATAGACAGTTTGCGGTGTGCCTGTACCGCTGGCATCTTTGAAAGCCAACGAATCAAAAGGAATTTTCGCCTTAATAAAAGTCTTCAACCTGTTTGCATAAAATTCGGCCGTATGGGCGCCTGTCAATTTTGGGGGCAAGCTCATCATCGCAATCGCAAGCTGATGCTTCATTCCTGCTTTTTTAATACATTCGGCACTATATTTCAAATTGTTGGGATCATTCAGAGCATCAAAGTTACGCACCGTTGTCACACCATGCTTTTTGAACAAATCGGCATGTAATTTGATTAATTCAGAACTCATAGAATCCAATGCAACCACGTTGACCCCGCGCGCCAAGGTTTGCAGATTTGCCTTTGGACCTGCGGCTTTACGAAAGGCATCCATCACATCAAAAGCATTTTCGTTTAAATAGAAAAAAGCCGATTGAAAAGCGGCACCACCACCAGATTCCAAATATGTCAATCCCGCTTTTACTGCTTCAGAAACAACTGGTAAATAATCTTTGCTTTGCACGCGCATTCCAAACACGGATTGAAATCCATCTCGAAAAGCTGTACACATCACATTGATTTTTTTTGATTTCATTTTCCTCTCCTTGCATAAGCAATGGCCACAGCAACTTTATCCATCTTTGACTCTTCTTTCACAGTAAAAGCCAACAACTTCATGGCGGCGATTAACAGCACTAAAAAGCCGAACACACCGCCCATTCCCGCAATTGTGATGAATAATGCTTGATCCATAGTTCCCCCTTAATAACAAGATTTTAAGCTTTGATTTATCAAAAGTCAACTTATTTTATTAACTTATATTTCCTTGACAAATTTACATTTTTATGGTATAATGTTCCTTGTAATTTTAGGAGGTTCAGATGATTAAATTTCGTTATGTAAAACGCAAAGGTGTTTGGTGGGAAGTGGATCCCGAAAATATCTTCGCTCCTAAACCAATGCCAAAAGGTTTTGTTCCACCAAAGAAAAGCCATATTTTAGCAAAGCTTTCTGCCATCTCTGCAATTACTGCTTTGGGTGGTGTTGGATTACTTAAAAGCACACAATCCTCCAAAAACAATTTACCCGACCCCGCTCCTACACGCGTAACACGCATGGCTGACGGTCGCGCTATTTTCGCACCAGGCTTTGTATCTCCCGATTTTGACATTGCCCAAAACACAGATGAACGCGTTGTTTTACCGCCAGATTTGATGCAACCAAGCCCTTCAAATGTTTTAGCAGATGCTGAAGCCGTTCTGGCTAACAATGTATCCAACAGTTTGTTCAGAAGCATTCAATCGGTGATGCCAACAAATACACCAACAAACACTGTGTGGTTATATACATCTGTATTGCAAAAATTATCCACAGACACAAATGATGTCTGTCACGCAGTTGGTATGCCGCAAACAAATTTTGTGCATTTTGTCCGTATGGCTGAAAAAATTCCGACAAACCAATTGAGCCGCGTTGTCGCTGGGACAAACACTTGGTTTAACTTTACCCCATTGGCAAATGCCCTTGCCAATCCAACCAACACGTTTAACTTTGCACAAACAGCATTTGAACAGGGGCAACGATATCAATTGTTTAATTCTATGACAAACTCTTTGCCTGTTTACGAAGGCAACACAGATTTTATCTATTGGGATAATGCTAAAGACAAAGATGGAAATCCTATTGGACACCCAACGATCGGTGTCGGTATAAATTTGGAAGCACACCCAGATTTATTGCGCCAATTACATTTTAAAAATTCAACGTTCATTCAAGGAATTATTCATCCCAACCCCAAAGATCAGAGTGACGAAGAATATATTCAATTGTCTGTCTCTGAATTACGAGCACTAACGGAACACGCTCGGGCAAATCATCACGGCAAAAAAGCCGACAAATATAAATCTATCTATGGTTTAACAATTGATTCAAATGATCAAAGCATTTTGGATAACTATTTTATCAACAAAACCGCTTCCACTATTTCCCGCGCAGAACGATCATTACAAGCACATGCCCCAACGAACTTTACAGATAACTCGGTAATGTTTGGTTCTTACACAAATGCAGTGCCTTTATCAGCGGCCAGTGTGGCAACAGATATTGTCTTTAATACTGGCAATGATTTGCATGATAAGTGGCCCCTGTTTTCGGATGCTTATGTAGCACGTGATTTTGAAACCGCACGAACAGAATGTCACGTAAAAAATGAACCTTCGGATCGTAAAAATTGGAAAAACGATCAGATGCGCGCGGCAACACGAGAACGCACCAATCATTTGGCAACTCTTCGTGCGAACGCAGGCCAACGCGGTCAATAAAAACTGCTTGCTTTTCTTTTTCGTTTGGTTTATATTCCCTTATTAAAGGGGGATGTAACATGACACAAAAATTACCAACAAAAAATAAGAAAGTTTTAGACTGGGTCAAAGAAATGGCCACTTTGTGCCAACCAGACAATGTCTATTGGTGCGATGGAACGGCGCAAGAATACTCTCGTTTGTGCAACGAATTGGTAAAAAAGGGAACTTTCATTAAGTTGAATCCCAAAAAACGGCCAAATTCATTCTTGGCTCGTTCTAATCCCAAAGATGTGGCTCGTGTAGAAGCTAGAACCTTTATTTGCTGCAAAAAAGAAATTGATGCGGGTCCAACAAACCATTGGGCCGATCCCAAAAAGATGAAAGCCACTTTAAAAAAACTGATGCGTGGTTGCATGAAAGGGCGCACGATGTATGTGATTCCTTTCTCCATGGGACCTCTGGGCAGCCATATCGCCAAGATTGGTATTGAAATTACAGACAGCGCCTATGTTGTGGCCAATATGCGCATTATGACCCGTATGGGCGCAAAGGTATGGCCCGTTCTTAAGAATCAAGATTTTGTTCGGTGTTTTCACTCGGTTGGCGCCCCACTTAAAAAGGGTCAAAAAGATGTGGCATGGCCATGTAATCCCGATAACACCTACATCACCCACTTCCCAGAAACAAGAGAGATTATTTCGTTCGGTTCGGGCTATGGTGGCAACGCTTTGTTGGGCAAAAAATGTTTGGCCTTACGTATTGCCAGCACAATGGCGCGCGATGAAGGATGGTTCTCCGAACACATGCTGATTGCTGGATTTGAAAACAAAAAGGAAAAGATGAAAGCCTATGTGGCGGCAGCCTTCCCTTCGGCCTGTGGCAAAACGAATATGGCGATGCTCATTCCACCAAAATCTATGCCAGATTGGAAAGTAACGACTGTAGGGGATGATATTGCATGGATTAAACCAGACAAAGATGGCGTGTTGCGCGCCATCAACCCCGAAGCTGGATTCTTTGGTGTCGCTCCTGGTACAAATCCAGAAACAAACAAAAATGCGATTGAATCTTGTCGGGCCAACACAATTTTCACCAATGTGGCTTTGACGGATGACGGTGATGTGTGGTGGGAAGGTCTGACAAAAGTTCCACCAAAACATTTGATTGATTGGCAAGGAAACGATTGGACGCCAAAATCCACAACCCCCGCAGCCCATCCAAACTCACGTTTTACAGCGCCCGCAAAACAATGTCCATGCATTGATAAAGATTGGGAAAACCCCGCGGGTGTAGCAATCAGCGCGTTTGTGTTTGGTGGCCGTTTAGCCACAAATACACCGCTTGTGTATCAAGCATTCAATTGGCAACATGGCGTGTATTTAGCCAGCACAATGGGTTCTGAAAAAACGGCCGCTGCTGAAGGAAAGATGGGCGAAATCCGTCGTGATCCGTTTGCCATGCTTCCATTCTGTGGGTACAACATGGGCGATTATTGGAAACATTGGTTGGATATGTTCGGACGCATTAAACAGCATCCTTTGTTCTTCCGTGTCAACTGGTTCCGAAAGGACAAAAAAGGGAAATTTATGTGGCCAGGATTCGGCGATAATATGCGCGTAATTGAATGGATTATCCGACGTGCGTACAATAAAGTTGGCGCCAAAGAAACTGCGCTTGGTTGGATGCCAAATTATAAAGACATGACTTGGCGAGGCCTAACTATGACCGAAAAACAATTCGACGATTTAATGAGTATCGACAAAAAGTTGGCTTTACAAGATGTCAATGCTCAAGGCGAATACTTCGAACAATTCTTGACCGGCAATCGTTTGCCACCAGATATTGACGCTGAATTGGTATTGCTGGCCGATCGTTTAGCGCGATAATAAAAACCCCGCTTTCATGCGGGGCTTTTTTTTACTTTGTATATTTGCCACGACTTTTGGCAATAATTCGAAGTGCTTTTTTCTTATGTGCAACACATTTCTTTCCCCAACGATCTTCTTTACTGGGGCCACGAGGCACAAAACCTGCATATTCCTCTTCTTCGTCTTCTGCCTCTAAGCGAGCACTTTCACGTTTTTGTTGTTGAATCTGTCTTAAACGAGCGCGTTTTTCCTCTTCATTTTTTTGATGCACCGCCTCACGTTCATCTTGGCGCGATATAAGTCGAGACATATCAATTGGAACGTACATCACTTCATCTACAGCTGTTTCCAAGCGCTTTGAAAGACTTTTCGTTCCTTCTTCCAACCGCACCAAAGAAACTGGTAACTCTGCCCGTTTTGCTTGCTCCACAGAATAGGCAAAATCTCCGTCTGTGGACAACAAATAAACCTGTTTAATCATAGGATTGATGCGAGCCAACGCCATATCATAAGCTATCCGATCATCCACATCGTATTGACGCAAGTTTTCTGTAAAATCTTCCTTTAAACGAGCCATCGGATCAACAAACCATTTCTTTTGTTTTAAAAGAGTTGGGAATCGTTTGTTCCGTTGTATTTTACCCAAACTTAAATCCACACCAGGTAGCAAAGATTCATTTTTCAACAATTGTGATTCAATCGATGTTTCATCTTGAGAAAGGGGCGCACCTTGATAGGCCTCTTCCCCTGCAACTTTGGCATGATAAAAAATCGTCTTTGATACCTTTTCTGGCAACGATTCTTTAATTTGCTGTAACAACGAGCTCATATTTTGAACACTTGTACGTATGCCACGCCTGACTAAATATTTTCGAAGGACGCCCACATCCAGCATTAAAACACTTCCCTTGTCTTGATCCGACAAAGCTCCACGCAACCATCCCAATACATTGATGAACGTTTCATTTTTTGCCCATGGTTGACGCAAAGTTTCTGATACTTCATCTAAAATCTGTCTGTTGCAAATTTTAGGCTCTCCCATTGCCATTACTTCCGAGATATGAGGACGATTTCCCTCCAAAGTCACTTCATGAACTGGCATCCCCATACCATTGGTGGTAGCCACAGAATAGCTCATATCGTCGATATCGCCATATACAAACAAACGGCTGTCGCGACGACTTACCGCCTTTTCTGCCATCGTATCCACTAGGCGTGTTAAAAGGCCTTTAGGTTGTTCATTTAGCACAAAATCACCATCAGTCAGCTTTGTTTTATTCCAACTTTCTGGTTTTAAAATCCATGGTGTTTGATGCGGATAGCACATCTTTGCCCAAGATGTTTTTAATTCCGCATTTGGTAATTGAGAAGAAACCATGCTTTGTTTGATATCAATATCTTTGTAGGGTTCGCCCGAAACAGGACAAATTGCATCTTCCGCCCCACGTACACCAAAATAATGTACGCACACTTCTGTATTTGGAAATTGTTGTTGAATCTCAGAAACCATATGGGCTAAAAACAATTTAACGGTTTGAGCATCATGACATTTGCCCATTGAAAGAATATGCTGCTTTAAAACTTCCCCATCTACCAAGAGGGATGATTTTTGTTTTTTATCTTCCATATTTTCCTCTATTGATTCATCTTGTCAAAAAAGTCATCATTTGTTTTGGTGGCTTTTAATTTCTCAATTAAAAATTCCATTGCATCTGTCACGCCCATCGGCATCAACACACGACGCAACATCCACATTTTAGGCAGTCTGTCTTTGCCCACCAACAATTCTTCCTTACGTGTACCAGATTTGGTAATATCAATAGCGGGGAAGATACGTTTATCGGACACTTTGCGATCCAAGATAATTTCGCTGTTGCCTGTTCCTTTAAATTCTTCAAAGATCACTTCGTCCATGCGGGATCCCGTATCGATCAAAGCGGTACCAAAAATGGTCAAAGAACCACCTTCTTCAATATTACGAGCCGCACCAAAGAAACGTTTTGGACGTTGCAAAGCGTTCGCATCCACACCACCCGTTAAAACCTTACCACTGGATGGCACAACAGTGTTGTAAGCGCGCGCCAAACGTGTAATGGAGTCTAACAAAATAATCACATCTTTCTTGTGTTCCACCAAACGTTTTGCCTTTTCGATGACCATTTCGGCCACTTGAACGTGACGTGTTGCTGGTTCATCAAAGGTGGAAGAAATCACTTCACCTTTTACAGAACGAATCATGTCCGTCACTTCTTCTGGACGTTCGTCAATCAATAAAACAATCAAATGTGCGTTTGGATAATTGGCAGAAATCGCATGAGCAATATTTTGCAACATCACGGTTTTACCAGTTCTTGGCGGTGCCACCACCAAAGAACGTTGACCAAAACCTTGCGGACAAATAAGGTCTATAATACGAGCTGTTAAATCTTTATCATCTTCCTTGCCCGTTGGTTCATGTTCCATCTTGATGGCTTGTTCGGGATAAAGTGGTGTTAAATCGTCAAAGTTAATACGATATTTTAATTCTTCTGGTTTTACAAAATTAACGGTATTGATTTTTTCCAAAGCAAAATAGCGTTCATTATTTTTTGGGGGTACAATCTCGCCAGAAATGGTGTCACCTGTGCGCAATCCCCAACGTTTAATATGGGCAGGCGCCACATAAATATCATCTGGACCAGCCAAATAATTAGCTTCTGGAGAACGCAAGAAACCAAATCCATCTTGCATCACTTCCAACACGCCTTCACCATACAGGGTATTGTTTTCTGTTTCTGTCAGCTTTTTCAAAATAGCATACATTAAATCTTGCGTGCGCAAACTGGCCGCATTTTCAACGTTTAATTCTTCAGCATAACGCAATAATTCTGCTGGAGATTTTTGTTTCAAATCTTGTAATTGCATATTCGTCCTTTGGAAAATTAAATAAGAATGTGATCGACCGACCACGCTTTATATTATAGCACAAACTTTTTATTTGTCAAGTAGGGATGTTTTAGATTTACGTTTTGAGGATATTTCTGATCTCGCTAACCGTTTTCTCAACGAACTCCGCTGGCGCGCCCTCCGTTTAGGTGCAGACAATTCCACTCCCAGCTCATATGTTGCAATAGGATTCCGACCTTGTTTAGCTTTTTTTAGAGCAACCTCGGCTTCAGCAAACGCCAAAGATAAATTTGTCCCCGAACGTGATATCCCCATACTGATGGAAAATGGTATCTTTTGTCCAAGCTCCATTATTTCTTTACCCACCTCACGTTGAATTCTTTGTGCAACGATTTTTGCTTGATTAGGTAAGGCACCTGTTGCATAAACCAAAAATTCATCCCCACCATAACGCCCCAAAATGTCGGATTTTCGGGTGCATTTTTTCATGGTTTCCGCCACTTTTTGAATAACTTTATTGACGTTAGCATATCCATATTTGCTGTTTAGGTCGTGCATGTTATCAATATCAATTAAAATCAAAGATCCTCGGGCGTCTGGATTTAACTTGGAAAACTCGCTTATCAATTCTTCAAATTGGGCGCGATTGGGCAAACCCGTCATAGCATCTGTCGCTGATTTTTGAGCATACCGACACAATAATTCATCATTTTCTCGCCCCGCAATACCCGTTGGTAACTCTGGCACATCCAAATGCACTTCTTGCCGGCGTTGAAATTTCTTTGCATCTAGACTTGAAACTGGTAACACCCGTTGAGCTCTTTTGTTTTTCAAAGACCACATATTAACCCTACGCCGACCAGTTTGTTTTAACTCTGGCGAAGAAAGATATTTTTTACACGACTCATCATCCATCAAATATAGGGTATTTTCTTGCAGCACTTCATCTTTGTTCATCGGGTCGATTTTGATTTTATGTTTGCCAAGACTGGTCAAATGATCACAAAAATATTTTAGAAATTCTGGGGGCAGCGTTTCTTGATATTTAATCTGGCTTGGTAACGATCCCTTTTGTTGTAAAGACAGACACAACTCCAAGATCTGCATATACGCAGACTCTGTCCAAAGAGCTTTCGTGCCACGTTTGATGCCAGATAAAAAAATCATGCAACCCTCCTTATTTTGTTATACCCTTGCGCCCTATACTTGTCAAGAAAAAACAGGCGCCTTTTTGAGGACGCCCGTTACAGATTTTTGTGTGATAAAAGCTTTAATTAGCCATTTTCACGCATGTCTTTCAGGTATTTGGCAAAAGCCATTACTTGTGGCACTTCGTCTTTTTCCAAATCCAACAAGGCGGCCAATGTTGCCATTTTGCGCATTTCGGCCGTTTTCCTCATTTCTTCAAACTTCTTCGTCTCTTCTTCTGTTTCGCGAGGAGACCAGGCATTCAAATCAACGCGGACTTGATTGCTTGGAATTGACATATTATCAACAACCATTATATCGGGGGTTTTTCTGATAATTTCTTGGCCATTTATCTCAACAACATTGGAGCGTTTGCCCAAACGATCACCGTCGCCCATTTCAAACTTTCTGACGCCCACAACACGATGTTTCTTTCCGCCTTTACGCCCGTATAAAAGTGTAGATTCGCCACTCTTATCCCAAGTAATATCTGCTTGTTCACCACCAGATGTGGTAATGGTTACGGCCACCAAACGGCCTTTTTCATTCAAATTACGATAAACTTCAACAGCCATGTTTACTCCTTTCTGATAATCAAACACGCTGATTTTAACTGATTATTAATAATTTGTCAAGTTATTTTTACTCACTCAGCCGATACCCTGCGCCTTTTGGCTGGGATGCAAACCAAATAGAGCAGAAATAAACGAAATTTTGGCTTCATCTTTACTTTCTGCAAACGCACGAATAACCTTTAACTTATTCTCATCTTCGCATTTTTTGATGGCGCCAATAATCGCCAAGCGTTCTATTTCTAAACCACTTCGTCTTGCTTGACAAGGTCTTGCGTTTACTCTTCTGTTCAAAACGATACCATCCATTTTAACAACAGCTTCATCATGTGCTTCCAATTTAGCCAAGCGCCCTTCTTTGTTCACATACAACCGAACACCCGTAAGGTTCATGACATCATCGGCAATATCCACGCAACGACCTTTCATGTTTTCTCCGCTCCATACTGTACAGGCCCTATTTTTATCAAACAACAGGACTTTGCGCACCTCTCCTTTGCGGATTGGATTACATTCTACCCTTAACTTTTGGCCCTCGGATGTCTTAACAAGCATCCCCAAAAATCTGCTGCGCTCATCAAACTCTCTTTCAATCTCGATCATACGTGCTCCTTGAAAAAATATGGGGATTATTCTATCTGATTTCGACAATTTTGTCAAGTAATTTTTCAAAGTTTATATTTGTTTTACTTGACTTTCCTTGCGTTTTTAAGTACATTTTACTGGAGCAAGGAGGTCATATGTATCCAGGTATTCCCTTTCCCGAAATAAACCCTGTTTTGTTTCAATGGGGATGGTTTGCTGTGCGGTGGTATTCGTTGGCCTACATCTTTGGTATTTTGGGAGCTTGGTGGTTGGCCAGACAAATGTCCAAAAAATCCAACAGTACTTTTACCGTTTTAAAAATTGATGACTTTTTAATTTGGGCAACAATTGGCGTCATCTTGGGGGGGCGTTTAGGGTATTGTCTGTTTTATAACCTCAGATATTATTCCGAATTTCCTGCCCAAATTTTTGCCGTTTGGCAGGGCGGCATGTCCTTCCACGGCGGCTTATTAGGCGTCATGGTTGCTTCCGTTTTGTTTTCTTGGAAACGTCAAATTTCTCTTCTTACCATGGGTGACATCTTGGTATGTGTTGCCCCCGTCGGCCTATGCTTAGGCAGATTAGCAAACTTTATCAACGGTGAATTATTCGGACGTGTAACACATGCAGTTCCATGGGCGATGATCTTCCCCGACGGAGGTCCAGAACCCCGCCATCCAAGCCAATTATACGAAGCTGGCGTCGAAGGCGTTTTGCTTTTTTTGATATTAAATGTGCTTTGGTGGTTTGTCCCCGCCATTCGCAATCGTCGAGGAACAACAACTGGTTTATTCTTTATTCTTTATGGTGTTGGGCGCTTTTTCTTGGAATATACCCGCGAACCAGATGCTCATTTAGGTCTTGTCTGGCAAGAATTCAGCATGGGACAAATTTTGTGTATTCCCATGATTTTGATAGGCCTGTTCTTTATTTTATTTTCCAAAAAGAATCTTATCTTCCATCAGGAGACTTAAATGGCAAAAAGACATTCGTGGTTTCAAAACATTGGTCGCTTGTTTAAAAAGAGGTTGATGATTCCTATTATTCGTTCCCCCCATCCACCAGAACATACAGCACGTGGTGTTGCCATTGGCACAATGTGGGCAATGACCCCTCTGGTCGGCATTCAAATGTGGCTGGTTTCCATGACGTGGATTTTTTATAAGAAAGTTTTGAAAGTATCTTTTTCATTACCATTGGGATTAGCATTTACGTGGATTTCCAACGTTTTTACATTGGTCCCAATTTACTATGTCTTCTATGTAACGGGACAGATGATGATGGGGCATTGGGATTCCATCAGCGGATACAGCCACCTGAAAAATATTATTCACCAAACGTTCATGTCCGATTTGTCTTTTGCGGAAGAATGGGCACTGTTTTTTAAATTACTTTTACAAGATTGGGGCCTTGCCATGATTATCGGATGTATCCCTTGGATGATTTTAGGTTATTGGTTGGGATCGCATCTTACTTTACAGCTTTTAAAAGATTATCAAATTCTGCGCGAAAAAAGACGGCTGGCAAAACTGCAAAAACACTTGGAGGAATTGCACCAATGATTTCTGTGTTTCAAGATTTTCCATGCGTTCAAGCTGGCTTTTGCAATGCCAAGGAAAGCCCCAATCTGCAGGATCCTATTCTTATGAATCAAGTTCATGGTGTTGATGTGATTATTTTGGATCAAAAACCAGAAGCACCCCTTTTGTGCGACGCATTGGCAACACAAACACCTGGTTTAAAATTAACCGTCAAAACGGCCGATTGTGCTCCTGTTTTATTTTTCGATCCCGTTGCAAAAATTGCAGCGGCCACACACGCTGGTTGGAAGGGTGCCTTTCAAGGAATTTTGGAAAATACAATATTGGCCTTACTGCAAATGGGATCAACAATTGCCAACATCCATGTCGCCATTGGCCCACACCTGACACAAACAAACTTTCAAGTATCCCCCGACATGCGGGCCCTGTTTCCCAAAACAGAACATCATTTTTTTGAATCCCGCGAAACAGGTCTTTATTTCGATTTCACTGGTTATATCTTACACCGCTTAAAACGGGCTGGCCTACAGCATATTGATGCGCACGCCATTGATACCTTTTCTGATTCCACTTACAACAGTTATCGCCGAAACAAAGAAGATCCCGCTCGACAATATAGTTTTATTCAATTAACTGAAGGAGTCTAACATGTACGACAATATTGAATTCGTTATCGCTGCCGCTGGTGAATGCACACGTAATTTTCCCCATTCCAAAGCCATTGCCCACAAATCATTGTTGCCAATGGGCGATATGCGTATCATTGATTATACATTGCAAGATATCGTCCGCATCGGCGGACGCCACATTACCTTTATTTGTTCCAACCAAAAAGTGATTGATGATTTCAAACATGCTTTGGCAACAGATACAAAAACAGAAGAAAAATTACGCAAAAAGGGCAAAAATGACATTGCTGATATTTTAAAAAACACTTTTTTACCCGATGATATCGACTTAAAATTTACCATTCAAGATGAACCATTGGGAACGGGACATGTTTTATATGTGGCGCGCGAAGCCATTCAAAATCGCCATGTGGTTTTAATTTTCCCAGATGATTTAATCATTTCCAAAGATTCCAAATCTCCACATATTAAAAAACTATTAGATGCCTTTCTTAAAAACCCCAAAATGACACTTATGACGGGGCTCATTAAAGAGGATGTCAGCAATAATGCCATTTTAGTCAACAACCGAGTTGTGGAAAAGCCCAAAAACCCAACCAGTCATGTGGCTGGCTATTCCCCCGTCGTTTTACCATCACAGGCCATTCAATTTTTGATCAAGCAAGGTCCAACTAAAATCGAAGAAGCAAGAGAACAACATAAAGAATGGTTGTATATGGATTCCTTGAATGACTTTTTGGATCAAGGGGGCGAAGCCGATGGATTTAAGGTCGATATGTTCTTAAAATCCGACGATGATCAGATGTTGGACACTGGCAATTTAGCACTGTATGAACAATGCCAATTGGAAATGCTGTTAAAACATTCACATTACCAAGAACAAAATCGGGAATTTGTTAAAAAATTGTTGGGTTAACGCAACACCAAACAAACGTAGCCAGGATCGCTATCGCAATTCGTTGTACAACCAACCGCATCAAAACTTGGATCCCCTTGTTGTACCACTTCCATGTTGGCAAATGACATAACCTGCAATCGAGAACAGGCAATCTGTGGCAATCCATTAATTATAACTGCAAACCTACTGTAATGCTCTGGCGAATCCTCTTGCATAGGTGCAATAGTAAACTCTCCGAATGGCGCATCTATAGATGCAGCACCAACTGCCTTAGCCCCCGAAAGAACATCATTGTTAACCACCGCGGTAACAATATTGGATGCTTCTGGATATCCTTGTCGCCAAGAATATAAATCAATGATACCTTGACATAACTCTTCCGCTTCATTAAAGGTAGCGTTGATTTTATACATATTCACGCCGAAACCGATACCCGCAATGGCCCCATACATAATCACACCCATGATGGCCAACACGCCCAACATTTCCAACATGGTTCTTCCAGATTCACTATTGTGTTTTGTCATTTTCATCTCCTTTTTTCTTTTTTATACCCCGAAAATCCAAAAGTTTCAAGTGTTTTTTCCAGCCGTCGCTCCACAAACATTTTTTGCTGCTTTTTAGAAAAGGGTATTTTCAACAAATCTTCCGTCAAAACATGATATTTTTTCATCATCTTTAATGTCGTATTGGCACGGGGCCCAGTGATGATTTTAAACATTTCGTCCCGACGCCGATCCACAGACAAGGTCGCTATTAAGGGGATAATTTGAGGCAACGCTTTGATGACATCCGCGTCTAATTTTTTACTTTTCGTTTTGGCCCAAAAACGAAAATACCGAAGTAATCGCAAATGATCTTCCTTCATCCTTTGAAGAGCCAGCCCGATAAAGCGCAAACGATTGGCTTTTAAATCTTTAAGGCCGTCGACATAATCATAAATTTTGCCTTTTGTGTCCGCATATAGCGCATTGATGGTAAAATCCCGACGTCGCGCATCCGTCGCCCACGATTTTGTAAATCCAACAACCGCATGACGACCATCCGTCTTAATGTCTTTTCGAAGGGTGGTAATTTCAAAGGGGGTACCATTTACCTTTGCTACAATCGTTCCAAATGCACGACCAATGTCCAAATAAGGAATTTTATTTTTTTCCAATCGGGCCACAACTTCATCTGGTGTCAAAGTTGTTGCCATATCTCGATCTTCAAAACGTTTATGCAACAAAAAATCACGGACACAGCCGCCCACCAAGCGAACTTTACCATCCAAAATTTTGTGTAAAAAAAGTGCTTTTTCATCCCATAATTTTTGCATAGCCCTATGATAAACAAAGATTTCTTGCAAATCAAGTGAAAAAACGCTATAATGAGTTCTATGATGATTACAACAACAAAAGAACTGACCGCCCTGTGTACCCGCTTTGCAAAACATCCTTTTGTAACGGTAGATACAGAATTTATTCGCGAAAAAACCTATTATCCACAAGTTTGTTTAATTCAATTGGCAAGTCCCGATGAAGCCGTTTGTATTGATCCCTTGTCCAAAGAGCTCGATTTAAAACCTTTATTTGAACTTTTTCAAAATAAAAAGGTGATCAAAGTCTTTCACGCTTGTCGGCAAGATATTGAAATTTTTTATCATCTGTCACACCAAATTCCTGTCCCCGTGTTTGATACTCAGGTGGGCGCAATGGTTTGCGGCTATGGCGATAATGTCAGCTATCAACAATTGGTGAATGACTTTGTCGGTGTTTCATTGGATAAAACAATGCGCGTGACTGATTGGTCAAAACGCCCCTTAACCGAAGAACAAATTCAATATGCTTTGCATGATGTTGTGGAGCTGAGAACCGTCTATACCAAAATGATGGAAAAAATTTGTGCCCAGAATCGGTTGGATTGGTTGACCGAGGAAATGGCGGAATTGGTTGATCCCAAAACTTATGAACCCGATCCAAATGAATTGTGGAAAAAGGTTAAAGTGCCTTTCAAAAAACCACTCAATCTGCATGTTTTTGCGCGGCTTTATGCTTGGCGCGAAGGGGTGGCACAACAAAAAGATCGTCCCAAAAAATACATTATGAAAGATGAAGCGTTGATTGAATTGGCCATCGCTTTACCAACTTCTGGTGATCAAATAAACGCCCTCAGATCGTTTTCAGACGGCTATGGCAAAAGTGATTTAGCTAAAGAATTGTTAGCTGTAATTGCCAAGGCCGCCAAAGACGATCCCGCCACATTTGAACAACCGATTCAGCAGAAACCATTGACTGCAAAGCAGCACAATTTGGCGGAAATTTTGAAACTTGTATTAGATATTTGTGCTGAAAATTATGATGTCGCCCCCAAATTGGTCGCCAATCAATCTGATATCAACACTTTTGTTCAAACAGGAGAAGCACCTTTTTTAAATGGTTGGCGTAAAAAAGTTTTCGGTGAAGCCGCCCAAGCATTACAACAGGGTAAATTATCTATTATCTACGATCCCGATTTGGGCAAACCCATCCTGCGCTAGCCAAAAATTTTGCCAACTAAATTTTTAAAATCATCGCAAAGGGTGGAATTTTTCTTGCTCCCCTTTTCGAATTGGCGCAATAAATCTTTCTGTTCGCTGGTCAAATTCGTTGGGGTTTCCACACGGAATGTCACGTATAAATCACCGAATCTGTCGGATTTCAATACCAGCATTCCCTTGCCTTTAATTTTGACTTGCGTACCCGATTGCAATCCCGCCTTTATGGTATAATTTTCGCCTTTACCATCCAAAGTTGGCACAAATACATCCCCGCCTAGCGCTGCCGTCACCATTGGCACAGGGACATTTACATACAAATCATCGCCTTGACGTTCAAATAATTTGTGTGGCTTTACATTGATAAAGACATACATATCGCCCGCGATACCACCATTCGGCGCCACATCGCCCTCACCCGCCAAACGCATCCGAACGCCTGTATCCACACCGGCTGGTACAGTAATTTCCAAATCGCGTTTTTTCCGTACACGTCCTGTACCAGAACAATCTTTGCATGGTTTTTTGATAACCTTGCCCGTTCCATGACAAACTGGGCATGTTGTTTCCATAACAAAAAATCCTTGGCGTTGACGCACCACGCCCATTCCACCACACGTGCCACATGTATCCAACCCTTCGCCGCCAGCGCCTTTACAACTTTCACAGGCGACATAAGTATTGACATTGATTGTTTTTTTAAGGCCATGATAGGCTTCTTCCAAAGTAACATCCATATCATAGCGGACATCTGAGCCTTGTGCTTTAGCACCGCGCGGACGGCCACGGCGCATACCAAACATTTCGGCAAATAAATCTTCAAACCCCATACCAGAAAAATCAAAGCCATTGAAGCCACCTTGACCGCCCATGCCAGCTTTGAATGCTTCGTGACCAACACGATCATAAGTTGCCCGTTTATCCTCGTCTTTTAAAACTTCATAAGCTTCCGCTAATTCTTTAAACTTTTTTTCGGCTTCAGGATCCCCCGCATGATGATCTGGATGGCAATCCATCGCTTTAACACGAAAGGCCCGCTTGATTTCATCAAACGAGGCCGTTTTTTCAACACCTAATACTTCATAATAATCTGCCATCTACATCATCCTTTATGCACCTTAAAAAAGGGAAAGGGGCAGATTTCTCCGCCCCTTGTTTAAAGTTTATTTTTTCACTTCTTCGTAATCGGCATCAACCACTTCTTCATCGGACTTTGGTTGATCCGCACCAGCCTCGGCACCTGCTCCAGCTGCCCCCTCGGCACCACCTTGTGCCGCCTGAGCCGCTTTATACATGGCTTCACCCATCTTCATACTGGCGTTTTGTAAGGCTTCTGTTTTCTCCTTGATACGTTCGGTATCATTGGCTTCAGAGGCCTCCTTCAATTCTTTTACACAAGCTTCAATGGCATCTTTGTCGGCTTGTTGAATCTTATCACCATTTTCCTTCAGCATTTTTTCCGTGCTGGCAATCAAAGCATCCGCATGGTTCTTCGCATCAGCTGCTTCTTTGAACTTCTTATCCTCTTCGGCGTGAGCTTCTGCATCTTTCACCATCTTTTCAATATCAGCATCGGTCAAACCGCCCGAGGATTGAATGCGGATGGATTGTTCTTTGCCGGTCGCTTTATCCTTTGCCGACACGTTCACAATGCCGTTGGCATCGATATCAAAACTGACTTCAATCTGTGGCATGCCACGTGGTGCAGGTGGAATTCCCACCAAATCAAATTGACCAAGCAATTTGTTGTCGCGAGCAATTTCACGTTCACCTTGGAACACACGAATTGTCACAGCTGTTTGACCATCTTCAGCGGTCGAGAACACTTGCGATTTCTTTGTTGGAATTGTGGTGTTGCGGTCGATTAAACGTGTGAACACGCCACCCAATGTTTCAATACCCAATGATAATGGTGTTACATCGAGCAACAAGACGTCTTTCACATCGCCCTTCAACACACCACCTTGAATAGCGGCACCCATGGCCACCACTTCATCTGGGTTCACACCTTTGTGCGGCTCCTTACCAAAGAAGTCTTGGACCAACTTTTGAACCGCAGGCATACGGGTCATACCACCGACCAAGATAACTTCATCAATCTTGTCTTTGGAAAGACCTGCGTCCTTCAAAGCTTTTTCCATTGGCCCTTTGGTGCGTTCAAGCAAATCCTCCACCAAGGATTCCAATTTCGCGCGGGTCATGGACACATTCAAGTGTTTTGGACCTGTGGCATCAGCGGTAATAAACGGCAAGTTGATGTCTGTTTGATTGGCGCTAGACAATTCAATCTTGGCTTTTTCAGCGGCCTCCTTTAACCGTTGTAAAGCCATACGATCTTGACGCAAGTCAATGCCGTTTTCCTTTTTAAATTCATCGGCTAAATAATCCATGATACGGGCATCGAAATCTTCACCACCCAAGAAAGTATCACCGTTGGTGGATTTCACTTCAAACACACCATCGCCAATTTCCAGAATGGACACATCGAATGTACCACCGCCCAAGTCATATACGGCGATCGTCCCAGATTTTTTCTGATCCATACCATAGGCCAAAGCAGCGGCCGTTGGTTCGTTGATGATACGGAGCACATCCAAACCAGCAATTTTACCAGCATCTTTTGTGGCTTGACGTTGACTATCGTCAAAGTAAGCTGGCACCGTAATAATGGCTTCGGTGATTTTTTCACCCAAATAAGCTTCGGCATCTTCTTTTAATTTTTGCAACACAAAAGCGGAAACTTGGCTTGGCGCATATTTTTTACCATCCACTTCCACCCAAGCATCACCATTTTCGCCAGAAATAATCTTGTATGGCACCATTTCTTTGTCTTTGGTCACCATCTTATCGTCATAACGACGACCGATTAAACGTTTAATGGAATAAAGTGTTCCTTGTGGATTTGTGACTGCTTGCCGTTTGGCAGGTTGACCAACCAAACGTTCACCCTTTGATGTAAAGGCGACGATAGATGGGGTTGTTCTGGCCCCTTCGCGGTTTTCCAACACTTTGGCATTTTTACCATCCATAATTGACATACAGGAGTTTGTTGTTCCCAAGTCAATACCTAAAATCTTACCCATTTTGTTGTCCTTTCAGTTGTTAAATCTTATTAAAATTTTCCTTTGTGAAGAATATATGGGTCATACAATTGTATTTTGCAACAGGTAAAATCATTTTTTTCTTTAATTTTTTACTTTTTTTAATTATAGTAAGGAAAAAAGGGGTTAAAATGGACACATTTTTAGAAATTTTTATGGAACAATTAAGCAATTATGGCGTTGGTTTGTTGGGAACTTTTGCCGTCGCCATTGCGTTCAGCGTTTTTTACGGAAAAAACACTCAATACAATCGCTTTTATCTAATCAGCCAAGGTTTCTGGGTTTTATTTTTTACGTTTGTGGTTTTAATCTTTGTTCCTTGTTTGCCATTGCTGAATCCAGCAATTCAAATTCCCAGCATTGTTGTGGAAGCGTTTGTGGCAACCTTATATGGTGTTTCAAGCGGATTTTTCTTGGCCAGTTTATTCCCAAATTTACCCCGCAAGTCATTATTATTTATTGTTCCCACATTTTTTACTTTGGTCTTTTTTGCGACCGGATACGCTCTGTTGATGCTCGACGTTAAATTTCTGGAACCGACAGCAATTCCCACATTACTATTGGGCGTGTCGTTGATTGTCACTGCTTTGGGATTTCATTCTATTCAAACCGTTTCACAAAAAACTATTTTTACCGCCCCTCGCATCGGCTTAATTGCGTTGGGATCATATTTTGTTTTGCTTTCTTTTGGACTTATTTCCGAAGCCAAAAGTATTCTATTGATTCTTTATGGATTAACTGCCATCGTTGTGCTGATTGCCCAGATTGGTTTTATGGAGGCCACCGCCATCGGTTATCAAAATGCTTTGGAAATGGAGAAAAAAAAGAAGACACTAGTTTGGGATGTGGCTCCATTCCCCATTTTATTGACAAAGTTGATGGATGATTCCGTGGTTTATATGAATGCCGCCTGTCAACGTGTTTTAGGGCTTAACGACGAACAAAAAACAACGTTGCCTTTTTCATCCTTTTTTACAAAACCCGAAAAAAGAATTCAATTAATTGATTTGACCAAACAGAATCAGATTGTGGATAACTTTGAAGTCGAATTAAAGTTACGCAACCCAGAAAAATTGGTTTGGATTACCCTGTCTTCTCGTATTTTTGAGCTAGATGGAGAATTGGTGCTGTACATTAACTTTACAAACATTACGGCTCAAAAACAAACAGAGCAAGAATTATTTGTTCAAGCATCTACCGATACTTTAACGGGCCTTTACAATCGTCGTCAATTTTTTGCTTTAACCGAACAAGCGTTTGCTATGTCTGCCCGCGAAAACACCCCCTATTGCGTCATTATGTTGGATATTGACCACTTTAAATCCATCAACGATACCTATGGCCATGATGCGGGCGACATTGTTTTGAAACATTTGTCTGACGTTATGAAAGAAACATTACGTAAGTCCGATATTATTGCAAGATGGGGCGGCGAAGAATTTATTGTTTTCCTGCAAAACACCCTGCCAGAAAATGGTGTTGTACCAGCACAAAAATTACGCCAAGCTGTAGAGGCCACATCTGTCACTGTGGGCGACCAAACCATTCGCTTCACCATCAGTTTAGGCGTTTCTGTTTCTCAGACCCCAGATGTTGCAATTATCCAAAAAGAAGCCGATTTAGCCCTGTATCATTCAAAAGAAAACGGACGTAATCAAGTTACCTTATACAGCCCTGACTTTGCTCAAATGCCAACAGAAGTGGAATCTAATCAATAATGCGTTTCTTGTTTCCCTTTTTATGCGCATTAGTTATCTCATACTTTTCCTATCACACAATTTGGGGAAATCGTGGTTTCTTTCGTCTTTTGGAAATCCGTAAACAAGTTCATCAAGCAGAATTGTTGGTTAACCAAACAGAACAAGAAAAGAAAAACCTTCAATACAAAACAAATGCCCTCAAGAATCCCAAAACAATTGATACAGACATTTTGGAAGAAGAAGCTTTGCGTGTTTTGGGACAAACCAGCGCGGATAACTTGGTTATTTTTGATTAGTTTTTAAGCCAATTTTATTATGCCGGATCATCCACAAGGCAGGCACCATTAACCACCCTGTGAACATAAAGAACAACGGCCAATCCATGACGTCTGCCAACCAACCACTTGCCCCAGCAAGAATCGAAAGCGGCACCATATTGATGGCGCTTAAAAAGGCATATTGCGTAGCCGAAAATTGTTTGCTGCAGAAATTAGATAAATACACCACCCAAACGGCGCCCCCCATCCCAGCCAAAATGTTATCAAACAAAATGACCGCAAAAAAGGCTGGCATATTCGGCCCTATACAGGCAAGCCATGCAAACGAAACAGATGTTAAAATTTCCAAGCATCCCAACCAAAATAACAAAGGTCTATATTTAAATTTCATCATCACAAGACCGCCCAAAAACACACCGGCCATTGTTACAAACACCCCAAATGTGCCCGATACGATGGAAATTTGTTCGGCCGTAAAACCTATTTGATAATAGAATGGGTAAGCCATCGGACCCAACATACAATTGCACAAACGATACATAATCACAAACAAGCACAAAGTCGCAAAGTGCGATCTAGACATAATATCTTTGAAAGGTTCAATAATAAATTTTTGTAAAGACACAATCGTTTTCTTTGTCTTTTGTTCCCGAATGCCCAAGAAAGAAATGAATCCAATCACAACTAAAATGGTGGAAATTTGATAGGCATATTCCCATGCAATATGAGCCGATAACAAAATCATTCCAGCCACCGCAGCCAATTGTCCTAAACGACAACCTGCCAAATATAGGGTTGTTCCTTGCTTTAATTCGTCACCATCCAAAGTATCAATACGCAAGGCATCCGTCACGATATCCTGAGTGGCGGACATAAACGCAATGCCCAAGCACAACACAAACACATATCCAATTTGTTCAGCGGGATTCGAAATCGACAGCAAAAACAAAAAGCCAATCATAAACAATTGACAAACAAGACCCCATGTTTTTTTGCGTCCCAAGTGTTTTGCAAGGGGTAAATTGACCTGATCCACCAAGGGTGCCCACAAAAAAACATGGG
>Ga0310690_10001800_pt1 | contig 37135 bp, 38 predicted proteins | sample AusTroGonzalo_MG_2_FD_207661 | JGI IMG/M metagenome (GOLD analysis project Ga0310690, IMG submission 207661) | Bovine rumen microbial communities from tropical cattle in Woodstock, Queensland, Australia - Gonzalo_04 (v2) (version 2) | ecosystem: Host-associated > Mammals > Digestive system >...
GATAGACGGCATCGCATCGCCCGTCGAATCCACTCATATCCTTCAGCGCCAGCGTGGTCTCTCCCTTTCCCAAGTCGATGCTGCCTGCATACTGCCATTCCCAGGCAGAGCCTTTTGTGCCAAGCACATGGGGAAGCTCCGTCCCGCCCACGGAAATCCTGAAGGCACCGGGACCCTCTTGGGAGTTCCAGCATGAAGTCCAATTGAAAGTCCGGGCATACACCTGATACCTGCCCTTCTTCGCTATCCTTACTACTGTGGTGGCATCGGCCACAGGAACCCCCATACCATGTGCTATCAGATAGGGGGAACCCATTATGTCCATGAATTGCTGGTCAACCATCCATCCGCCCGTTTGTTGGAAGGCCTCCGCCTCCACCAGGATGGAATTTGCGAAAGCGAGGCTTTGGGCGCAGAGGAAGCATATCCACAGGAAAGATCTTCTCATGGGATGTTTTCTCAAGAACCTGCAGGTCGCAGTCTTCTCCAAGAGTTCGTCGTAATGCATATTTTCTTTGTATCTGGACTGCAAATATACGAACTTTCTCCTTATCATCCAAATTACTTTCAGGCAGAGTCGGTAAAATTCCTCCCTCACTTCATTAAATCGGGTGCACTCAGTTGTGGAATCGGGTGCGGTGAATTTGAATGAATGCAAGATTCCCCCACATATATTATTGAAATGTCTATAATGATAGACAACAAAAAAGGAGGGGAACGGCATTTGCCATTTCCCTCCTTGGTGATTTTGTAAATCTCGAGTGAGGATGTTTCCTCTTGGGGCCTTTACCTTACTTCACTTTTGCTACAACGGCCTTGAAAGCCTCGGGGTAGTTGACAGCGAGGTCAGCGAGCACCTTGCGGTTGATCTCAATGCCTGCCTTGTGCAGCAGACCCATCAGCTGGCTGTAGCTGAAACCTTCCATGCGGGCTGCAGCGTTGATACGCTGAATCCACAATGCGCGGAAGTTACGCTTCTTGGTGCGACGGTCGCGATAAGCGTATGTGAGACCCTTCTCCCAAGTGTTCTTGGCAACGGTCCACACGTTCTTGCGGGCACCGAAGTAACCTCTGGTCAGACCCAGAATTTTCTTTCTCTTAGCTCTTGAAGCTACATGATTTACTGATCTTGGCATAATTTTGTTTCTTTTTGAACGTTAGCGCCAAAGTATGTACGACGAACAATGTACAATGTACAATGTTAATCATTAACCTTTGAACTTTCCGTGCTAAGCATTCGGTTAATAACTAAAGTTAAAACTGTTTCCTGAGGTTTCAGAGGTTTAGCGGAGGCAGAAGAGGTCACGGACCTGCTTCATGTTCTCGGTCACAACGATAGCGCTGTGGTCGAGGTTGCGCTTCTGTTTCTTGGTCTTCTTCGTCAGGATGTGGCTGTGGTAGGCGTGATGACGCTTTACCTTGCCAGTTCCGGTGAAAGTGAATCTCTTCTTTGCGCCGGAGTTAGTCTTTACTTTTGGCATTTTTTTGAAATTTGAATTTATAAATTTGAATTATAATTGACGTGGCAACGCATATACCAGGGCGTTACGCACTATCTTTTTCTTATTTTCTTAATTTCTAATCATCGAAATCCTCTCCCTCAACCTTGGGTCCTGTGTATTCCTTGCGAGCCTTCTGCTGAGGAGCCTTCTTCTCGCGAACAGGAACGTCGGCCACATCTCCGCTCTCTTGGGGCTTCTTGCCGCCTGTCTGCTTTTTCGGAGCGAGGAACATTATCATGCGCTTGCCTTCCAGCTGCGGCATCTGCTCCACCTTTCCGTATTCCTCCAGGTCGGCAGCAAAACGTAGCAAGAGCACTTCGCCCTGTTCCTTGAAAAGGATGCTGCGGCCCTTGAAGAAGACATAGGCCTTTACCTTGTCGCCGTCGCTGAGGAAGCCCTGAGCATGCTTGAGTTTGAAATTGTAGTCGTGGTCGTCGGTCTGAGGTCCGAAACGGATTTCCTTAACATCGACCTTCACCTGCTTGGCCTTAATCTCCTTCTGGTGCTTCTTCTGCTGGTAGATGAACTTGCTGTAGTCAATAAGCCGGCATACGGGAGGCTCTGCATTGGGTGAAATCTCCACAAGATCAACACCCATCTGTTCTGCCATCTGCAGCGCTTTGGAGATTGATACTACGGAACTCTCGATATCGTCACCAACGATACGGACATCGCGGACACCACGAATCTGCTCGTTGACGCGATACTGCTGTTTCAGGTTAGGTTTCTTCATTAATTTTATTTAAGCGGGTGCAAATTTAGCACTTTTCTGTCATTTTTCGCACTTCTTCGATGATTTTCTTTGCAAAATCTTCGTATTTCATCGTTCCCTGCTCTCCTCCACCACGTTGACGGAAGCTTACAGAGCCTTCTGCCTGCTCTTTTTCGCCCACAATGAGCATATAGGGGATGTGCTTCAGTTCGGTGTCGCGAATCTTGCGCCCAATCTTCTCGCTGCGGTCATCGATGACGCTGCGAACATCCTGTGTGTCAAAGTAAGCCTTGAGCTGCTCGGCATACTCCTGATACTTCTCGCTGACGGGCAGGATAGCGACCTGGTCGGGAGTGAGCCACAAGGGGAAGTGACCAGCTGTATGCTCGATGAGTACTGCAACAAAACGTTCCATAGAGCCGAAAGGAGCACGGTGAATCATCACGGGACGATGCTTCTGGTTGTCCTCGCCGATGTACTCCAACTGGAAACGCTGGGGCAACTGATAATCGACCTGAATGGTACCGAGCTGCCAACGACGACCGATGGCATCCTTCACCATGAAATCAAGCTTGGGACCATAGAAGGCTGCCTCGCCAAGTTCCTGACGCGCTTTCATGCCCTTCTCGGCACAAGCATCGATGATGGCCTGCTCTGCAGTTGCCCAATCCTCATCGGAACCGATGTACTTGGTCTTGTTGTTGGGGTCGCGCAAGGAAATCTGCACCTCTACGTTCTCCTCGCTGAAGTTGAAGGTGGCGAAAACGCGCTGGATGATGTCCATCACGTTGATGAACTCCCTCTTCACCTGATCGGGACGGCAGAAGATGTGTGCATCGTCCTGAGTGAAGCAACGTACACGGGTCAGGCCGTGCAGCTCGCCGCTCTGCTCGTAGCGATATACGGTACCGAACTCGGCGCAACGGAAGGGCAACTCTTTGTAGGAGCGGGGACGGTTGGCAAATATCTCGCAGTGGTGCGGGCAGTTCATGGGCTTCAGCAGATATTCCTCACCTTCTTCAGGAGTCTGAATGGGCTGGAAGCTATCCTTGCCGTAGTGATCCCAGTGACCAGAAGTCTGATAGAGGTTCTTGCCGCCAATGTTGGGTGTAATCACCTCCTGATAGCCGTACTCCTTCTGTATCTTGCGAAGCATTTCCTGCAGACGCAGACGCAGGTCGGTGCCTTTGGGAAGCCAGATGGGCAGACCCTTACCGACGCGCTCGCTGAACATGAACAGCTCCATTTCCTTACCGATTCTGCGGTGGTCGCGCTTCTTGGCCTCTTCCAGCATGACGAGGTATTCATCGAGCATCTTCTTCTTGGGATAGGAGATGCCATAGAGACGCTGCATCTGGTCCTTGGTGGCATCGCCACGCCAGAAGGCTCCTGCAATACTCATCAATTTGACGGCCTTGATGATGCCGGTGCTGACGATATGCGGACCCTTACAGAGGTCGGTGAAGTTGCCTTGGGTATAGGTGGTAATGCTACCATCCTCGAGGTCCTGGTCAATGTGCTCGCACTTGTATGTCTGACCTGCGGCCTTAAACTGAGCCAGACAGTCAGCCTTTCCAACCTCTTTGCGCACGACAGCCTCATCCTTGCGGGCCAACTCGAGCATCTTGTCCTCAATCTCTTTGAAGTCGCCTTCGCCAATCTGCTTGCCGTCGGGCAGAAGCACGTCATAGAAGAAGCCGTTCTCGATAGCGGGACCGAAGCCGAACTGAATGCCGGGATAGAGTTCCTGCAGTGCCTCAGCCAGCAGGTGGGCACTGGTGTGCCAGAAAGCATGCTTACCCTCTTCGTCTTCGAACTTATAGAGTTGGATGCTCGCATCCTGATTGATGGGGCGGTTGAGTTCCGTTGTCTCGCCATTCACGCCACAAGCAACAACATCCTGAGCCAGACGCGGGGAAATACTCTGTGCTATTTCATAACCAGTGACACCATTCTCATACTCACGAACAGAGCCATCGGGGAAAGTTATTTTTACCATCTTATCCTTTATTAACTAATTTCGGGGTGCAAAGATACAATAAAAAAGTGGAAAGTGAAAAGTGAAAGGTGAAAAATTATTGGTTTTCATGCAGTTTTCGCACTTTTTCCGGATTTTCTATTGTTTCAATCCTATGTGTGACGGGTCAGTCCTGCGGGTAATGTGTCTTGACGTATTCGTCCACCCATTGGTAATAACCGCGTAGCGTCTCTGAAACAGGCTTACCTTTGCGGACTTTTCCGACAGCTTCTACGCCATGCCGAAGCACTTCCTGCTCCAATACTGCCGTTTGCTGCAGAATACCTGTACCGTTGGCATTGACAAGTTTGGAAAGGTCGATGTAATTACGTGTATTTCCACGTGAGAGGGAGAACACTTTTTTTTTCTGTGCGATGGACTTCGTGCAGAGCCACGATTTGCCCGTTTCGTCACGCTGAACAATAGACGGCAACGTCATATCAGGCTCTATTATCAGAGGAATTGCCACCGAGGCACAAGGCCATCCGATGCTGGTCCAACTGATAGTATGGCTGGCCGATTCCCCTTTTGCCACACCCTGCACCAGCAGGCAAGAACTGCTGATATAGCGGGGAATGAAGTCGAGGAAGGGAATCATGCGTACGTCTTTCTCATCCTTGGGTAGGTCGTCATAGAGATTCTGCTTGGTAAGACCGTGCGTCAGGTGGCGGGGCACGTGAGTGAGCAGATACTGGCAATCTAAATGGTCCTCGCGGCAAGCCTCAGCCATGAAGTCGCTAATTGCCATGAATCGCTCCACGCCGCTGTCTATGTCGCGACAGCCTGACAACCCGTGATTTGTGCGCACCAGATAGCCGTCGGGAGCCACGAGTGGGTCGTTGGCATCAAACTTCACATAACCGCTGTCACCAGTCTCGTAGTAAGAACATCCGCCCTCACTATCAAGCACGCCGAAGTTCGAATTCACATCCATCGGTTTGGAAAGCGTGTCGAGTAGATGTTCGAAGTCGGCAAGCGTACGGCAAACTTCCAAAGCGCGACGCATCACTATGCCGTCATGATCCGTATCCTTACCCTTGCATCCGTTCAGGTTGTAAGCTGCAGTATTGATGATAGCAAATCCTACTTCGTTATGACCGCCCCAGATGTCGTTTGGCTTTTTGTCGGAAAACGCAGTAATACCCATGTACCGGTAGAGTTCACCTTGCTCAACAACCACGACATTGTTCACTTCGCCTGTATCGCGGTTCTTGAATATCATCGGTCGTCCGTCCTTGGTAGCCCTTCCGGAGACGATAAACGAAGTGCAGGCAAAAATTCTGTTGACAGAAACGAATAACAGGACGATGGGAAGAAGCATCCTTAATGGTTTACCGTATTTTTTCATCTCAATGCATATTATCTAACATCTGCGGTTTTCACGCCAGCATGTCATTTTACTTCTTAGTCTGCGAATACTTTTTGATGAGGTTATAGGCAGTATAAAGTCCGTATTCGCCTGCCTGGGAAAGGTCGCTCAAGCCCTGCTCGGTTTGTCCGCCCAGGATATAGGCGACACCTCTTCCGTAGTAGGCACTCGGGAAATGGGGGTCAAGCTGAAGGGCCTGGGTAAAAGACTTTTGGGCAGCAGCATAATCGGCCAATTGTATCTGCAGGCAACCGATGTTGTAATGCAGGAAAGGAGCATCGGGCATAAGGTCGGATGCCCTGTAGTAATCCTGCACAGCCATCAGATAACCAAGGCGGAGGTCGGAGGCTGAAGCCGTAGTGCGCGACACTTCAAGCTGGGCAAAGCGGCATTGGGCTCTCAGGACGAAAGCCAAGGCAACATCGGCCGTTGTTTGGAATTCATTGTCAGCCTCCTGAATAAACGCATTCATATCGGCAACAGCATCCTCGAAGTCACGTATATGATAATAATCGAGAGCTCGCCGCATGAGGAGGTTGCGGTCTTCTGGTTTCTGGTCAATCTGGCTGGAAAGCACGCCGATGGATTCCTGATGTGCCTCCGTCTGCTTTTCTGTCATTGGCGCCTCGTTATCAGTCAGATACAACTGTTGCAGAAGGACGTGACGAGCATTAAGTTCTTCCACTTGCGGGCAAAAAGCAATATAAGCATTCGTATCGGAGGTACGCCTGTAGTAGGAAAGTGAATAGATGGGTTCCGCTCTCAGCTCGGATTGTCTGTTCTGAACCTTGCCGCGATACTCGCTGACATATTCGTTCTCCTCTTCGTGGGCATCCTCCTCAACGAGGGCTGCATAGTCTTCGATATTTCGTTCGCTTTTCTTGCGAGTTCGCACAGGAAGTTTCTTACCCGCCGCAGCATCCATTTGTGCCTGTAGCACCTTGAACTCATCTCGTTCCGCCCCGTTCAAATCGCCTATCTTACGCTTTATTGCAGCCCTGTGGCGGTAGCCATCCCAGAACTCCGGATAGTCCTTGATGACCGCACTGATGTCGCGGATAGCACCGTTGTAGTCTCCGACATTATCCAGCAAAAGTGCACGATTGTAGAGGGCGATGGTGTTGTCTGGCTCAAGGCTAAGCACAAAGTTGAAGTCCTCGATGGCAAGATTATCTTCGCCCACACTGGCCCGGAGCAGGCCTCGGTTATAGTGGGCTATATAGTTATTCGGTTCCAAATCGAGGCAGGCATCATAGTCGGACATCGCTCCGCGCAGGTTGTCTTGATTGTAGCGCGTCAAGGCCCTGTTGACATAAAGACCAGCCATTCTTGGCAACTGCGTGATGGCTTTATCCAGCGAAGCCTCGGCCTCTTTGTATTCCTCGCGATTTGCCTGGAACATAGACTTGAGGCTCCATGCCCGACCGTCGTATTCATCCATTTCAAGGGCGTGGTCCGTCCATTTCTCTGCCTGGACGGTATCTGTCCGCAGCAGGGAGACCTGTGCCTTCAGGTTAAACTGCTCGGTCTCCTTCGGCCAATGCTGTATCATGACATCCAGCGAAGAGTCTGCCTGCTCGTATTCCTTCAACTCTATCTGGCAGAGCACCAGATTGTGCCAGGAACCATGATCCAACGGGTTGATAGAGATTGCCTTGCGATAGTCTTCCTTTGCGAGGGCGTAACGGTTTTGGTTGATGCGGCAAAGGGCCCGAAGGACGTAATGATTCATGGCGTAGGGATTACGCTCCAGAGCATTATTACAATCTATCTCTGCACCCTGAAAATCCTCCAGATAGAACTTCGCAACAGCACGATAAAAATAGGGCTCGCCCAACCAAGGTTTTGCGTTGATTACCATATTGAAGCGTTGGATGGCAAGCACATAGTCCTCATAATAAAGGGCATTGCGTCCCATTAGGAGCACCCTGTCCGTGTTGATCTGGGCACGTACCGTGCTTAATTGAAAATTGAAAATTGAAAATTGAAAGTTAGCTACGCCAATAAGCATAACCACAATCAAGGATATGCGTTTTACTCCCATAATTTTCAATTTTCGATAGTCAATGGCTTTTCACCTTCACCTTATAGTTGCAGGAGAACTTACCCTTTCTGATATCCTGAAGCTTGGGATTGGTGAGTTGTCGGCGAAGGCCTTGCAGATGGTCAGTGAAAACCACGCCGTCCAGGTGGTCGAATTCATGCTGCATCACACGGGCCAGATAGCCCTCCACCCACTCGTCATGCTCCTGGAACTGCTCGTCTTGATAAGTGACGCGAATGCGTTTCGGACGTTTCACCTTCTCGTGAATACCGGGCAGACTGAGACAGCCTTCCTCCATGACATCGGTCTCAGTTTCGTCGTACTCCTCTATATAGGGATTGATGAACGTTTTGATGTAGCCCTGGTATTCCGGCATGTCCTCGCTGATAACATCCAGATTGATGACAGCCAGCCTGATAGGAAGTCCCACCTGGGGTGCTGCCAGGCCTATGCCCTCGCTGTGTTCCAGAGTCTCGTACATATCCTTGATGAGCTGCTCCAGTTCGGGATAGTCTTTGTCTATTTCCTCAGCCTCTTGCCTGAGCACAGGCTGACCGTATGTGTATATTGGAAGAATCATTTTTTGATAAAGAGTTAAGAATATCTCTTCTTCTCTACTCGCCTTAATAAATTTTTAATCTTCAATTTTTATTTACTACTCCGTTCCATCCATCCCTGCAGGATGATTGTGGCGCTCACTTCATCTACGAGGGCCTTGTTGCGACGCGCCATTTTGCCGATACCGCTTTGCAGGATGGCTTGCTGGGCAAGGACGCTTGTATAGCGTTCGTCCCACATATCGACAGGCACCTTAGGGAAAGTCTTCTGCAGTTGGGCCACGAAGGCCTGCACCCTAGGCAGGTTCTCGCTGTCTCTTCCGTTTGTCTGCTTGGGCAGCCCAACCACGAAGCGCTCCACCTCTTCCCGGGAAAGGTAGTTTTTCAGGTAGGCCAGCAGTTGTGGTGTCTCTACGGTTGTCAGGCCTCCTGGAATAATTTGCAAAGGGTCCGTCACAGCCAAACCGGTGCGACGGACCCCGTAGTCTATTGCCAGTACTCTTCCCACATTATTTATTATATAGGAGCCTCCCCTGACACCCCTCCAAGGAGGGGGAAATATCGGAGGTGTCCCTTATAGACCCTCTCTTCTGGAGAGGGCCGGGGTGAGGCTTTTTTATTTCTTATAGAGCAGCCATGCTCCGGGATACTGTCCCTCGAGCTGAGCACGTGCCTGAGCAGCTTCTGGCTTGGTGTCGTAGCTGCAAGCAACAACACGGTAGAAAGTCTGACCGTTCACCTGAGCCTGAGCCACACAGCTGTTATAGCCCTGACCGGCGAGCTTCTGCATGAGAGCCACGCCATTGCTCTTGATGGTGACAGATGCCACAACCACACCATACTGCTTCAAGGGGCTGCCTTCCACGAAGGAAACGCTCTCGTTGCGAACGGCAACATTGCTGTAATCAGCTACCGGAGTCGTGGTGACGGGAGTCACTGTCTGTGTGGGAACTTGCTGAACAGGAGTAGTGGTTGTTGTGGTCACTGTTTGCTCAGTCTGCTGAGCCTTTGCCTTTTCGTAAGCTTTTTTGTAGGCACTCTCTTTGCTCTTACATGACGACATCATGAACACAGCGCAAACAGCGGCGCCCATCAAAAGAATCTTTTTCATAAGTTGTTTAATATAATTTGGTTACTTTTACTTCATTTTACCGCGCAAAGGTACCATTTTTCTTGTAAAAATACAACAAAACAAGCAGAAAATTCTTTCTTTCCTTCATTTTTTCCTCAATTTATGCTGTTCGAATAGTAAAAATAGCTATATTTGTAGGCAGAAACGAACAAAAACCTAATATTTATTATATAGAAAGGAGAACGATTATGAAAGCTTTGGATTTTCTGGTTGCCTTCATAGGCGGTGCAGTCGTTGGTGCTGCTTGTGGTCTGCTCTTTGCCCCCGAAAAGGGTAGCGACCTGCGTGAGAAAATAGCAGAAGCCCTGCGCAAGCGCGGCATCAAGCTCAACCATAAGGAAATGACCGATCTGGTCGACGAAATTGCCGAAGAGCTTCAAGCAGCGAAGGAGGAGGAATAAAGTCCCCTACCCCGCTCACCTAATGGTCAATAGTCAATGAACTATTCCGACAACTTGCAGTCGCTCTGGAAAGAAGCAAAAAACTATCTGGAACTGCAGAAACAGTATTTGGCGCTGGATACTGCGGAGAAGTTGAGCGTGCTCCTCTCTGCGGTAGCCACAGCCGCCGTGTGCCTGATGTTGGGGATGGTGGCTTTGTTCTTCCTGCTATTCGCCTTGGCGGCTTGGCTTGGGCATATAGCAGGCAACCCCATGTTTGGCTATCTGGCGATGGGCATTCTTTTACTATTGGTGATGGTGATTTTCTATGCCGGACGCAAGCGTTGGATTATCCAACCGCTGACCCGACTCGTCGCCAGCCTGTTTATTCACGATGAAGAGGAGGAGCAGCAGCCATGAACAGCATACTGAATTCCCCCGACATCCTCGCTGCCATCCGGCAAAGGAAGAAGGCGACGAGCCTGAAGATGAAGGCATCGCGCCAGCACATCGTGGAGACGACCAATTTCCTGACCGGCCCCCTGCCCAAAGCAACCAACAAAGCGCAGAACATCAGCCGTTTTGTTTCCAACGGAATCACCATCTACAAGGGCGTTCGCATCTGCGCCAGCGTCCTAGCCGGTTTGTATTTCCTCTTCGGCCGCCGCAAACGCCGCCGCTAAAGAGAGACACTCTGTATCACTTTGCTACTCTTTCTTTGCAAATCCAGCCCTTTTTGAAGAAAAGGCGGCAGCTGCTCAATCCGAGAAACTGCCGCCTGATTTGTCAATTATAGGGTTTACTTCACCTTCTTTTTCCCGTCTTCGATGTAGGTGCTCCGGGCGTGTTTGAAGTTTTTGAGGCTGATGTTTGGAGGTAATGGGAAATATTCGTAACTTTGCGGGCAGAAAGATTATTGTAAGCAATATGGGAAAAACATATCAAGACATTGAGACCGAGCCATTGATGGCAGCAGAGCCCCTTGCAGAGTACAATGTGTTCAGCAGTTATCATGCTCCGTCGAAGGATGTTTCCGCAAGGGAGCGTGTGATGGCAAATACAGTGTCGGTCGATGAGTATTTCGACGAACTTATCGCACACGTTCACGAGGACTATGCAAATTTATGAAGTGCGAATCAGCCATGCTGCACTTGTAGATATGGCTAACCTGCGTACCTTTCTGAACGCAATGCTGTCGGAGGAAGGAGCTATACGTTATGCAAACAACATGAGGGCCGAAATAAAACTGTTATCCGTCTATGCGGATTGTTTTAGGCGTACCACTTCAAAGACATTGCTTAATATTCATCCCGAGGCTCGCAGGATGGTTTCGCATAACCGCCGTTGGTTATATGTTTTCCATATTGAAGGATGTTTTGTTATTGTTGACCGCCTCCTTCCTGCTAAGATGAATAAGGGTTGAAAAGAATGAACCATCCCAGCTGTGGAGATTCGTAGCGGGGATGATTCATTTCATTGTTTAATTAATAGGCTTACTTCATCACTTTCTTTTTCCCGTCTTCGATGTAGATGCCGCGGGCAGGTTTGCCGGAAAGTCTGCGGCCCTGAATGTCATAAAGTGTGCCACTATCCTCTGTTGGTTGGGGACTTGTGAGTACAGTAGTTTTTGTTATTTCATAGAAGCGGGAGAAATTGCATATTGAGTGATTTCCAATACTGCAATGTGAAGTAATGAAGGGGTAGATACTAATCGATGGAATGCTTGGCCGCGGACTCCAAGGCAAAAATGGCCCGGCACTAGAGCCAACCCCTTCAATCCACACTATAGTGTCTGCCGTCAATATTCTTTCCTTATATGATTCCAACAATGTGAGTTTGAAACGTCGATGCTCCCGTTCATCTAACAACTTTACAGTATCGATGCATTCCAATTTCAGAAAGTTTTTAAGTCTGAAACCAAACAGTGAGTCGAGCGGTTCATCATTATCAAGCAGACAGCCAAAAACATTGCCTTCCATTCCACATTTGACAAGTTCTCCCACCTTCATACTAAAATCGTAAAGTATTCGTGGCTTATTATTCCCCTTTGCAATAGCATAGACCTTCTGGCCTACATCACGGATAGCTGCATAATAATTATAATTGAATTGTGGAAATCCAACATAGTTATATACCTTCTTCCAAGTCTCTCCATTAATTATTGTATCACCATCAATTTTGTTGCAATAGATATTTTCCAATATCCCCCCAACTTGCGTCTCCCAGAGTTTCCCTTCCTCTGCGAACGGCCGGTATTCTACTTCTGATGTCTGTGCTTGTGCGGACATGCAAGCCACAAAAAGTAAAGAAGCAAATAATAATTCTGTTTTCATAGTCTTTTGTAATATTTGGTTTGATTAATACTTTGTACAAAGGTATGTAGATTCCCCAGGCGGGTTTGCCAGAAGGCTTGCGGCCTGAGAGGTCGTAGATGTTGGATCTATTAGGGGAGCCTCCGGACCACAGCTTCCGTCACTACCTTTTTGCCTTTTTGGATAGCGACTTTCATTTCTCCCACGAGGAGCCTCCCGTCAGCCTCCTCATAGGAGACACTGCAATGCCTGTGGATGTCATGCGACGACACTTCTGCGTAGAACGGATAGAAACTCAGTCCTAGGGTGTCGAATGAAGGAATCATCACGTATGGACTCTTCGTGTTGATGTAGCTCACCGTTCTTGCCCGTTTCAGCCTCAGGGTACTAGTATCGAAGTAGGCTACACCATAGAACGACATAGCGTAAATTGAAGAATTTGTGAGTGTGATTTTAGCTTCCTTTGGCGAGAAGTTGACACGATAAATGTTTCTGCCCGTCGCGTCACTGATGCTATCTGCTGTCACGACGTATGCACTCTCCATGCGCCTGATGGCCGTCAGTATGGAAGAGCCGTAAGATATGGAAAGCCCTTCTATATGCTCCAGCAGCGGACTCATTTCCGGAAATTGAAACAGACTCATTTCGATGATTGAGGAGTCCTGGGGGGACAGGCGGTATGGTCCCGTGAAGGAGACGTCTCCCTCCAACTTCGCATGGCGTAGCCTAAGGCTGGCATCCGCTAGCACTATACCCTTGGATGTACATGGCTCGGATGCATCCGTCTCGTAAATCTCCTCGACTTCATACTTCCTGCGACTCGGCTCCTGCATCATGTCAAGCGACAACTGTTTTGTGATGTCCATCAGAAGCTTCTTCGGGTGCTTTATCTGAACAATGGTAAGAGAGCTCATTGAATCTTCCATCTCATATAAGAAGGTGGAGTCCAAAGGCTCTTGGCTATACACATGTCCAGCCAAAAACAGTGACAAAATGGAAAGATAATGTTTCATAGCTGTTGCAAAGATACAAATTATTATTGTTATAATTCTAATCTAAGAACGATATTCTGGAGGAACAACGAATGTTCCCCCATTTACTCGCAGGATGGTTTCGCATAACCGCCGTTGGTTATATGTTTTCCATATTGAAGGATGTTTTGTTATTGTTGACCGCATCCTTCCTGCTAAGATGAATAAGGGTTGAAAAGAATGAACCATCCCAGCTGTGGAGATTCGTAGCGGGGATGATTCATTTCATTGTTTAATTAATAGGCTTACTTCATCACTTTCTTCTTCCCGTTTTCGATGTAGATGCCCCGGGCGGGTTTGTCAGAGAGTTTTCGACCCTGGAGGTCGTAGGTGGCACCTGTTTTCTTCTCGGCGGGAGAAGTTATTCCTGTCTCGCCACCGCCAATGACCGTGTCGTCCCCTATTGCCTTGATGTTACCGAAGCGACTCCAGGGAGAGGACTTCTGATACTTCCCCACAGAACCTTCCGGCACATAGAGTGTGGCAACAGTGATGGGAGAGTCCTCAAATGCATTGTTTCTCGTACTGGGGACATCTTCCGCCAAACAAAACACATCTTTCAGACAACTGCAAGCGGCGAAAGCACCTTTGTCTATTTGTTTTATACTATTAGAAATGGTGACGGTTTCCAGACTGCTGCACGTAGAGAAGGCTGCGAAGCCAATGCTGGTCACATTGTTCGGAATGATGAAAGATGTCATACCCTTGCAACCAAAGAAAGCGAAGCTGCTGATACTGGTCACGCTTTCTGGAAGTGTGACAGATGTCAAACTGGTGCAATCACTGAAAGATTCTTCACCGATGCTCTTCACTCCATCTGGAATTATAACAGAAGTCAGACTGGTACAGGCATTGAATACGCCATCGCTAATGTTGGTTACACCATTAGGGATAGTGATGGATGTCAGGCTACGGCAACCACTGAAAGCATAACTGCCAATAGTTGTCACACTCTTAGGCAGCGTAATGGATGCTAGATTATTACAGCCACTAAAGGCACGCATACTGATGCGCGTCACGCTTTCGGGGATTGTGATGGAAACCAGACCCGCGCAGTCACAGAAAGCATACCCAACTATTTGGACAGTCCCATCCTTGATTGATATATCAGTATCCTCCAGCATATCACCCTTATATTTATATGCAACGCTTCCAGCATAGACCACTCCTTGGGGCTGCTTATCGAACCAGGCTGTTCCGCTGAAAGCCGATACTCCCACAGAAATCACACTTTTGGGAATAGTGACAGCTGCCAGGCTGGTACAACCACCGAAAGTTGCGTCGCCGATGTCCGTCATGCTTGTGGGGAGGGTGACGGAGGTCAAACTGGTGCAGCCACCAAAGGTTGCATTGCCAATGCTAGTCACGCCATCTTTGATAGTGAGAGATGCCAGGCTGGTGCATCCGTTAAAGGCATTGTCGCTGATGCTCTTCACGCTGCCAGGGATGGTGATATCCGCAAGACTACTGCAATCATAGAAAGCACGTCCACCGATGCTTGTCAGTCCGTCGCCTAAAACCACTGTGGTCAGGCCCTTGCATGTGGCAAAGGCATAACTGCCAATGCTCGTCACACTGCTCGGAATGTTGATGGAGGTTAGGCTTTCACAGCCATAAAAGGCTTGTTCGCCAATGTTGGTCACGCTCTCGGGTAAGGTGACGGAAGTCAGATCTGTGCAATCGGTGAAAGCACAGCTGCCGATGCCTGTCACGCTGTAGGTCTTGCCGCCAAATGTGACGGAGGCAGGCACGACAACATTTCCCCTGTAGGCCGGGGAAAAAGTAGCGGTATATTCATCATAGTCTGAGAAAGTCACTGTCGCCTCGTCTTCCGAGAAGTCGTAAAAGACACCGCCAATATAGGCATCGTATGCATTTGCTACCACTGGCAGCAAGGTCATAACAATTAAAGGAAATAACTTTTTCATAAACAGATAAATTTAAAAATGATTAAATGATAGTTGCTGACGCAAAAATATAATAATATTTAAGATTGACAATTTTGGGTTAAAGATTTTTTCTTCTAAAGAACGCTTTTAGAAAAGAGAATTACTGAGTCGAGGTTTTTGTAAGGCGCAGTATGGCACATTCACCTCCAAGCATATTGTTAAGTATAATCTTCGTGTAATTTGTATGAACATCCGGTTGGGTATTTTCAACAGGATACATTCTGGTTATTTTATCCCAGCTGTATGACTTGTCATTATAGACACGGTTGAAGGTAAATTTCACATTCCTTGCAGAATCCTGCATGTTGATTATGAGCAAATCCAGATTGTCGTAAATATCCGTGAATAATCCAAACAGTACACGATCTGATAAGGTATAGTCAGGATTTATCAATGGGAGTGGATTCGGAATACTGTCCCCCCTATATTCTTTTTTTATTATCTTTATAGAATCCAATATCGATTGACTGGGTCTGGACGTGAAGTAAGCCCCTACCCATTCTCCATCCATGATAACTGAGTTGATGGTATTGTCGTCGATATGGTTGATTCTATCGTTGATGAATTGGTTGATAGCCTTGGCTGTCTGGTATATGCGATTGGGACGGCCTTTCCTGTCGAGCAGTGCATAGGTCTGATAGCCGTATCTCTCTTCGGGAGCGATACAATACCGGTCATAATTGTGGGTCCTGGTGTTATATTGACCCCAGACATAATTTGAATGGGCACCGAAATGTTTCAACTTGTTTGTCAGATTGTATGCCTGGCCATAAATTCCTTTCCAAATATTGCCCTCCTCATCCTGTGCATAGAGACTGTCCTCCATCCAGTAGTGTTCTATCTTTGTTGCCAGTTTCAGGGTAATCCTTCCATTATAGACAGAGTCGAACTGGTGGTTGATAAAATCATATTTTATTAGACAAACACCGTCCGTATGCTTATATTGGCTATCGATGGTGTCAGCGGGGTTGGATGTGATGACCCATATTGAGTCATTTCGGGTAAATATATGCCTTATAGGATTACTGAACGTAAATGTCTGCGGGTTATTGTTAAACGACATGTCTGTTATGGTTGTTGACGGATCCTGTACTGGGTTATCTTCGCAGTCCATATATATCCTTAATTTTCCCTGCCTGTTTTCCGTCCATCCCAGACAGAGGTCGAGCTTCTGGTTTCCGTTGAAGTCTCCGAACGGACAGGTGTATCTATTCATCGTTGACCAATGGGACCATGGGACATTGATTATTGCTTTATGGGTCCAGCCGCTCCTAAACATTGATAGTAACAGCCTGCCGTCCCGTGTTATTGTCGTGAATTTGTCGCGACCGTCTGAGGCAAAGTCCCAGTTATAAACATTGGGGATGCTACTGGCCTGGTCGCCAAACCATGAACCAATCTTAACCATGTTCTGGGTAGAGTCCGATCCTGCAACGGTTTCCTTTATGTACCACGTTCCTATATTTTCGTTGGTATGAATTGCCAAATCCTGATAATTGCTGTTGTTGTCATATTTGAAATTCCCGAAGAATATCTGCCTGTCCCTTTCGTCGTTGTCGAAATACAGGTCGTGGTCTCCCCATCCCTGTCTTCCATAACCTCTGCGTACCCTGTTGCGGTCCATGCAGTCGTAGCTGAAATAGATGATTCCTTTTGCACCAAATGCCAGTGGTGCAAATGCTCCTATGCGCAGGTAGGCATCCTGCCAAGTTGTGTCTTTTTCTTCAAGATACTTTTCTGAGCTTCTAAGATATACCCATAGCGGCCGTGAACCTGCAGCATGCTTCAAATATGTAATATTGGAATAATAGTTGTTTCTTTTACTGGGACGATAAGACAAGAAGTTGGAATTTGGACTGTAGTTGTCAAAGCAGGCAACCTGGAGAGTCGTGTCGCCAAGATAGGCATCCACGTATTCTTTCCAGTTATTGAAATTGTTATGAAAAGTGTCCGCATATGAAGGAAAAAGGTTGATGAATCCCAGCCAGTCTGCATTGTCCTCTTTTACTTGGCTGACATACTCTAACCATATTGTTGTATCTCCAATAAATGGCTCATCTTTTATGTTAACGCCATTTTCTATATAGCGACCTGCAGTATAATCGGCTGTATCATTAAGGAAAAGAATCTCATTGACTATACATTCTTGGATTAAAGAATTGATATGTCTTGCCACGAAAGTGTCAGTCCGAGTGTTATGGGGGCTAAACTGGCCCAGTGTGAAATTGAACCCTCCTTCTTTTAGTAAGTTGAAGTCCCTTGTGAGCTGGCCATTCTCATTGTACTGTAGTGGCGGTCCCCAATGCGCACCAATGATGAAATTAGATTTCCACCATTCCTCTGCCAAACAAATGTCTAATGCTAAGATGCAACAGACAATAAAAAACAACTTCCTCATAATTGTGTTTTTCTGTGTATGAGCCCACTTTAAAGTGGTAGTTATAAAGTGGGCTCAATTAGATATAATCTTACGTAATCTTTATAATTCTATCTCGCCGCGGAAGTACAGGCCATCGCGGACTATTTCAATGATATAGCTACCTGAAAGGGTGCTAGGAAGCTGTACTTCTGTCGTAGTGGCGGATACAGCTGTGGTGTATTCGAGCGTCTCATCACCGCCTGCAGCCACAGAATAGATGTTAAGGACAAGGGCGGTTCCATCGAGGAAATAGAGCGTGTGGTCTGTCTGCCCTATCTGCGGTGCTTCGATAGGATTGCGAGGATGCTCCATCTCAGGTTGTATCTCAACCAAGGAGAAACGGATCAATAGTTCAAATGTGCCTTCGAAATGTGAAGGTGGTGGATTTTGAGCTTTGATGGAACAGCAAACTGTTGCAACAAACAGTAATCCGAAAATTAAAGAAATCTTTTTCATAGTTTTTTGTTTTTGGGGTTAATAAAATAAATTTGTCGGTGCAAATATACGACCTTATTGTGCCGCTTACCAAGGAAAAAAGTTCGCAAAAAAGTTCGCATTTTTATGTTCATGCAATAATCCCCATTTCATCGAAGTATATCATTTTGCCATTTGGCATAAAATACATAACTTTGCTGCGAAAAACAATCCAAAAACTATGAAACAACTTCTTTTTACATGTCTGGTGTTGGTTTGTGCGCTTGGATGCAAGAATTCGTTGCGGCCATCTGCCATAAACAAAGAGGATGCCCGCGCCATCATGGATGACGTGTCGCGCAGGAATCTTGCATACGAGCCATTGACGGAGCATGACGACACGATGATGCAACGTGTGGTTGCATATTATAAGGAACATGGGACAAGCAATGACCTGATGGAGGCCTACTACCTCCTGGGCAGCATCTATCGCGACCTGCGGGAAGCGCCCAGGGCAATGGAGGCTTTCCTGAACGGAATAAATGCGGCGGACACCACAAGCGCGGATTGCCGGTATGACCTGCTCGCTCGCCTGTATGGACAGAAGTGTGACATTTTGTATAAACAGAGTTTGCACCAACAGTCTGCTAAAGAGGAAAATATGGTTTATAAATATGCCTTCATCGCAAAGGATACTTTGTTTATGGTTGCATCTCAATGGAGGCGATTAGGAAAGTGTTTTGCATTCGGTGATTACCAAAGCATAGCCGATGAATGCTGGGATGTTTTGGAGGAAAGTCGACAGATGGGATTATATACCTATGCTGCAGGCAATCTCTGTACAAGTATTTTGGCCAACATAGAACTGGGTCGGGTGGAGGATGCCGCAAGGCTGCTTTCCATATACGAACGGCATAGTGGGAAAGTTGACCCAGTGACCCATGAATGTTCCTTTCCTATATATTATTATGCGAAGGGCCGGGTGCTGGCTGCTACGGGTCAGCTGGATTCCGCAGAATATTTCTACCGGAAGGAGCTGGAGGCGCAGGACTGGAATAACCGTCAGGCGGCCTATCGGGGGCTTTGGATGGTGTTTGAGCAGAAAGGTCTGACGGACTCGGTATGCAAATATGCTCCTTTGCAATGCGATGCTGTGGATAGTTCTTATCAGGAAAAACTGTCGCAGAACCTGCAGAATTTGCAAGAGCTCTACGACTATAGCCGAGCGCAGAAGGATAGTTACGAAAAAAGACAGCAACTGGAAAAGGAGCAACGTACGAGACAACGCATGTGGTGGGGGATAGTCATAGCCATTATAGGAGCGGTAATGGTATTCTGCTACCTGCGTGTGCGCTATCGGAAGAAGATTGCGGATGCTGAATTGGAATTGGAAAGAGCCAATACCGAACAGACTGAGATGATGCTATATGTGGCGGAATTGCAGGAAAGGCTGAAACAAGCAAAGAACGAACAGGAGCGTGAAGAAATAAAACAGGAGATGAACAGTGCCGAAAAAGTATATGATCAATCCAGGATATTGGCCAAGAACTTGCGTCAACATTATTTCCCTTGTCCCATCTTCCAAAAGATGTTGCAAATAATAAAGGATGGAGGGATACCTTCAGAGGATGACTATGGCGTGATTGTGACGACATTGTTGAAACATGACGAATCAATGATGGCACGGTTCGAGGAGTCTGCTCCGATGGCTACCGATATTGAAAAGAAGATATTCCTTTTGCGTCGGATGGGACTGACCAAGACGGAAATCTCCCTTTTGACAGCTCGCGCCAAGAATTCTGTTATCTCGGCTATTTGCCGTTTTTACGAAAAAGTGCATTTCAAGAAACCTTCGTGCAGTGCCGAGGCAGACGAATGGCTGCTGAAGCTGTAACAGCATTTTAGGGTGGCTATCCGATTTCAGCGTTTTTGATTTATTGTCAAAAGCGTTATGTCGGTATAGACCATTACCTGATTCTTATCGTATCTTTATAAATGTAATTACATACCGGCGGCATTGCAACCGAGCACGGGCCGTCGGACTGTCGGCATGATATACCCAAGCGCCCTCACTAAGTGACCGGCAGCGTGCGAGTGACGGGACATTAATACTTGTAACCAAAATGGAACAAAGTATTAACAATCCTGTGACGCAGGCTAACTGCCTGCATAATGTTCAGCAGCCGGAGGTGCTGACTGGACAAGTGAACAACCAAGCCCTGGCGGTGGCGGACATCGTGGGCGAGGCTGTAAACCAACCCACTGCAGATGAGCAGGACCGCAATGAACGGCGAGGTGTGCTGGCCGCAATGCGTGTGGCAAGCACGACGGAGGTGGAGCCCGAGGTGGCTGCACTGACGGTCGATGACGTGGGACTGTTCGCCCTGAGCGACATCCACGGCCTGAAGGGCAAGCAGAAGTGCGGCAAGACGACGGCGCTGAAGGTCTGCCTGGCAGCATGGATGAAGGGCAGCCAGTTCCGTGTCGTGTCTGGCATCGAGGAGCCCCGCGTGCTCTACATGGACACGGAGCAGAAGCAGAGCGACGTGAAGCTCATCGTGACCGACGTCATCCAGATGACGGGTCTGCCGGCCGAGTACGTCGACGACCACCTGCAGGTCTATGCCCTGCGGCGCCGCGACTTCAACCTGCTGCTCGACGACATGCGGCTGCTGGTCGATGACTTCCGGCCCCAGGTGGTGGTCATAGACGGCATCGTGGAGTTCGTGGCCTCGTTCAACGACGAGTCGATGGCCAAGCAGCTGATCCATGAGCTGCTCTGCCTGAGCGAGGAGCGCCGGCTGGCGATGGTCTGCGTGCTCCATACGAACAAGGCCGACGAGGACCACAACATGCGCGGCCACCTCGGCACGATGCTGGCGCAGAAGGCGGGCACGGTGCTGGAGTGCAAGAAGCAGAGCGGCATCATCACCGTCGCATGCTCCGATGCGCGCCATCAGGAAATGCCGGACTGGAGCATCATGTTCGACGACAGCGGCCACATCCAGGATGCAGACGAGCGTCGCAAGCAAGCCATCGAGCAGCGCCGCGCCGAACTGCAGCAGAAGCGGCAGGATGCTGTTGCCGAGAAGCAGAAGGAACGCCTGGACTATGCCCTCATGGTCATCCGCGACAACGGAGGCTGCATCAGCCGCAAACAACTGACGGAGATTCTGGCGAAGAAGTTTGAACTGAAACGAAACACTATCTCTGAATATATTTCGCAGTGGATAAAAGATGGCTTAGTTTATGAGGTTAATGGCTTTATTCATGACTCCGACAAGACTGTTTTAACCTTCTGACCGCGGAAAGATTTTTTGTCGGTCTGTCGGAGCAACCTATATATATGGTTGCTCCGACGACCGACAGGAATCCGCCAACAAAATCATTAAATCGAACAAAAAGAATATCATCATGAATACCGAATATCGTTATCAACTTGAGACCCGGAAGCTGACGGGGCGCAGGCAGCAGAAGACCACCTGTCCGCAGTGCGGCAGGGCGAAGTGCTTCGTACGCTACGTCGATACGCAGAACAGCTTCCTGTACTTAGCCGACGAGGTGGGCAAGTGCGACCACGAGCACTCCTGCGGCTACCACTACAAACCCTCGGAATACTTCCGCGACAACCCTGAGACAAAGCCGGCAAAAAATAATTGTCAATTATCAATTGTCCATTGTCAATTGACACAAAGTGTACAGCTCCCTCCTTTCCAGCCTTTGGCTCCAGAGTACGTCAGTCGCAGCCATTCGCCCCACAGCACGTTCTGGCAGTGGTTCGCCACCGATCTGGCCCAGCGGCTCGATCTGACTCCCGAGCAGGTGCAGCGCGTCTATGAGGACTACCGCATCGGGGCCACACGATGGGGGAACGTCATCTTCTGGCAGATAGACCGCCTGGGACAGGTGCACGGCGGCCACATCATGCAGTACCGCCCGGACGGGCACCGCGACGGCTATCAGGGCTGGACGCACGGGCTGCTCATCCAAAAGGGACTCCTGCCACTCGACTGGCAGCTCTACCAGTGCCTCTTCGGGGAGCACCTGCTGCTGCTGCGACCCGAGGCCCACGTCTGCATCGTGGAGAGCGAGAAGACAGCCCTCATCATGGCTGCCCATCAGCCGCAGCACCTCTGGCTGGCCACCAGCGGCAGCGGCGGACTGAACGCAGAGAAGCTAGAGTGTCTGCGAGGCCGCCGCTTCACCCTCTTCCCCGACAGCGGCTGCTTCGAGAAATGGCAGAAAGTAATGCAGGGAACACAGGACCTCCAGTACACCATCTCCGACCGCCTGGAACAATACCCCGCCAACACCGACCTGGCAGACCTGCTCCTGCAGCCTCCGTAAGAAGGTGAAAAATTAAAAAAGAGAAAAGGTGAATACCCCATCCTTATCACTCAATAACATGCCTTTATCATCAAATAATGGCATGTTATTTGTGCGTAAAAATTCGTGCAAAAATAGTAAAGAATTTTTACAAAAAAGTTGCGAAAATATTTGGTAAATTGAGAAAAAAGTCGTAACTTTGTACCTGTAAAGAGAAGGAGGAAAAAGCGAAGGTTCAGGGAGTCGCAACCGCCATCCGGAGGGCGGAGCCAACTTTTAACTCTGAACTATGAACTCTGAACTTTACAAGCGGGAATGGCCACCCGATGCAGCTGGCCAACTGAGTTACTAATACCATGAAAAACACTTAAGGTATGATTGAACTTTATTTGAGTAAGGTGACCGAGAATTCGGAAACCGAGATGGCGGGCAAGACCTATGCCCGTGTGAATTACAAACAGACGCTGACCGTATCCGACATGGCGCGCCACATGGCCGAGCACAACACGGTGTTCTCCGAGGGCTCCATCCTGGGCGTGCTGACGGACTTCGTGAAGTGCGTGCGCGAGATGGTGCTGAACGGCAACACGGTGAAGATTGCCAACCTGGCCATCTTCAAGGCAAGCGTGGAGGCCAACGGCCTGGAGGTGCTCTACGACGCCGAGAACGACAAGACCGTGACGGCCAGCATCGGCGAACTGAAGAGCGGCGAGAAGACCGGCCCTGCCGTGAAGACCATCAAGCTGCTGGCACAATCGACCGGCGAGTTCACGCGCGACGAACTGAAGAAGGACGCCCGCCTGAGCTGGACGGACAAGGCCCGCGCCGAGATTGCAGCAGCCAAGGGAGCGGCCTCCCCCGCCTCCCAAGGAGGGGAGAACAGCGGCTCAACCGGCGGCAACGGTGGCGGCACCAACACCGGCGAAAACGGCGGCACTGGTGGCAACACTGGCGGCAACAACGGCGGCAACAACGGCGGCGGCGACCCCGATCCAGGCGACGACCAGGATTAAAAGGGCGCCCGCAAGGGCACTCTTTTAATCTAGTGAAGAGTGTTCCGCGCCTTAGCGGCGCGCCTTGGCTCTAAAGAGTCCAAGAAAAGTTAAGAATTAAAACTTACAGCTATGAAAAAGGAAACTTGGAAATTCATCATTCAGACGATAATCGCCATTCTGACGGCTATCGCAACCAGCCTGGGAGTAACTTCCTGCATGGGCTTACTCTAATTGAAAATTAAGAAAAATGAACAGGCGGTCATCGGATAAATTTCCGGTGGCTGCCTTTTCGCGAGGTAGTCTCTGCCATATTATTCATGTTGTGATTTGCGCCAAATCAGCCCAAAAACATTTTTTTTCAAAAAAATATTGCGCGAGATTTGCTTAAACTCAATTATTTGCGTACCTTTGTGCCACTTTTCGCACATAAAAATCATAAACACATAAAAATCAAACGAAAATGACTAAGATTGAACTCGCTAAAATGGTTGCCGAGAAGACCGGCATCGACCAGCCCACAGCCATGGCTGCAGTAGAAGGCGTTATCGACACGCTGAAAGAGTCTCTCATCAACAAGGAGAATGTTTACATCCGCGGTTGGGGTACTTGGACTCTCAAGCACCGTGCAAAGAAGACTGCACGCAACATCTCCAAGAATACCACTCTGGTTATTCCTGCTCACGACATCCCATACTTCAAGCCCTGCAAGGACTTCCTGGAGGCTGTCGCAAAAGCATAAAGAAGGCAGCCCCCTCTAAATCTCCCCGAGGGGAGACTTAAGAAGCTTCCCCTCATGGGAGGCTTTTTTTGTTACATATTAATAATGTATTATGAAGAAATATATCTTATCTGCAGCCTTCATTTTTTCATTCTTTCATTTTGGAGTTCTCCATTCACAGAATGTAATTGATTACGTCAATCCCATCATCGGCACAAACGGCATGGGACACACTTTCCCCGGGGCCTGCGTTCCATTCGGCATCGTGCAGCTCAGCCCAGAGACGGACACTATCCCCCACAACGTGGAAGGCCGTTACCAAGGCAGGGTCTATGAGTACTGCGCCGGCTATCAGCATCGTGACAAGACCATCGTGGGCTTCAGCCACACGCACCTGAGCGGCACGGGACACAGCGACCTGGGCGACATCCTGATCATGCCTACGACGGGCAAGATACAAACCAATCCCGGCACCGCCGACAATCCAGAGACGGGCTACCGCTCACGTTTCTCGCACGAGACGGAGAAGTGTGTTCCGGGTTACTACGAAGTCAAGTTGCAGGACTACGATATCCTGGCTCAGCTGACTGCGACTCAGAGGGTTGGCGTACATCGCTACACCTTCCCGTCCCAGCAGGCCCAATTCATCCTGGACCTGGGACACGGCATCTATAACTATCAGGGCAAGACGCTATGGAGCTACCTTCGCGTAGAGAACGACACCCTGTTGACCGGCTATCGCATCACGAACGGCTGGGCCCGCCAGAACTACACCTACTTCGCCATCTCGCTCTCCGAACCCATCCAGCAGTACGGGTACAAAGACAAGCAACGGATGAAGTACAGCGGTTTCTGGCGCAAGAACGACATCTACCACAACTTCCCCGATATGGCGGGCCGCGAGATGGCTGCCTACTTCAGCTGCAACCTGCCAGCTAACCGACAGCTCACCATCAAGGTTGCCCTCTCTGCCGTGAGCCAGAGCGGAGCCCTCGCCAATCTGCGCGCAGAAGCGGCCGGCCTGAGCTTCGACCAGGTCAAGCAACGCGCCACAGAACAGTGGACAAAGGAACTGACAGGGCTGGAAATCGAGGGCACCGACGACCAGAAAGCGCTCTTCTACACCTCGCTCTATCACACGATGATCAACCCTTCTGTCTATATGGATGTCGATGGAAAGTATCGCGGCAACGATATGGAGATTCATCAGGCCGACGGTTTTACGAACTATACCATCTTCTCCCTCTGGGACACCTATCGTGCCGAGCATCCTCTGCTTAACCTCATCAAGCCCAAGCAAGGCGCTGATATGGCCGAGAGCATGATTCGCATCCAACAGCAGAGCGCCCTCGACCTGTTGCCCGTCTGGTATCTGATGGCCAACGAGGGCTGGTGCATGAGCGGCTATCACGCTGTGGCTGTCCTCTCGGATGTGGCCAAGAAGTTGGGCATCAAGGACAAGAAAGCCATGCTCGCTGCAATGAAAGCGACTGCCAACTCCAAGTGGATGGAGGGCCTCACAGACTACATCCAGTACGGCTATGTCCCCTACGACCATTGCGGCACGAGTGCCAGCAACACCCTGGAGTATGCCTACGATGACTGGACCATCTACCAGGCTGCTCTCGACGCTGGCGACACAGAGATGGCAGAGACCTTCAAGAAGCGTGCACTCAATTACCGTAATGTCTTCAACCCCACCCTCGGATTGGCCTGCCCGAAATATAAAGACGGAAGTTGGAAGAAGGACTTCTCTCCCCTCCAGACCTATGGCGAGGGTTTCATCGAGGGCAACAGCGCCAACTATTCCTTCCATGTTCCCCATGACGTGAAGGGTATGATAGCATGTTTCGGAGGCGACAAGAAGTTCATCGAACGCCTCGACAACCTCTTCGCAGAACCCCTGGACAAGAAGTACTATGAGGACAACGAGGACATAGAAGAGGAGTGCCTACTTGGCGGCTACGTTCACGGTAACGAGCCCAGTCACCACATACCATACCTCTATGCCTGGACCTCACAGCCCTGGAAGGCTCAGTACTGGCTGCGCGAGATAATGAACCGCATGTACGTAAACAACATCGATGGCCTGCACGGCAACGACGACTGCGGTCAGATGTCCGCCTGGTACATCTTCACGGCGATGGGCTTCTATCCCGTCTGCCCGGGCAGCGACCAATATGTCCTAGGAGCACCCTACGTTCCATCCTGCAAGCTTACCCTCCCAAATGGGAAACTGTTTACCATCAAAGCCACAGGAGTCAGCGACAAGATGCGCTACGTGAAGGAAGTGCGACTGAACGGCAAGACCTACGACAAGCTCTACCTGACGCACTCGGACATCATGCAGGGCGGCACCCTGGAGTTCATCATGAGCAGCTCGCCCAACCGCAAACGCTGCATCACTACCGGCAAGCCCTACTCCCTCAGCGACTGAAGAAAACCTGGATTTAAACCTTTTCTGTTGCAAATTGTCAAATAAATAAAAACTATTTGTATTATGAAAAGGAAATGTCAAAACGCACACGAGATCAATCGCCGCCAGTTTCTGGAGCGACTGGGTTTAGGTTCCGCAACGGCTTTGTCGCTGATGGCGATGAGCCCCCTGCAAGTAATCGCCTCGCCCGAAACGGCCCTAAAAGCCCTTGGTGATGATGCACCAGAGGCCCTGAAGATGACGTATCGCACCCAGAACGGCACAGGCGAGAAAATCTCACTGCTGGGCTTCGGCATGATGCGTCTGCCCCGCGAGCAGGAGCAGGTGAACGAACTGGTGGATTATGCGTTGGCTCATGGCGTGAATTACTTCGACACGGCGCCGATGTATGGCGGTGGTCAGAACGAGACAGCTACAGGTCTGGCTCTGAGCCGTCACCCCCGCGAGAGTTACTACGTAGCCACCAAAATGTCCAACCAGAACGAAGCTCTCTGGCCCTTCGAAAAGTCGAAGGAGATGTACGAGAACTCGTTCCGGAAACTGCAGGTAGATTACATCGATTACTATCTGTTGCACAGCGTCGGAGGCGGCGGCCTGGACAACCTCAAAGGCAGATTCATCGACAACGGACTGCTGGACTTCCTCCTGGAGGAACGCAAGGCAGGCCGCATCCGTCACCTCGGCTTCAGCTATCATGGAGACGTGAAGGTGTTCGACTGGCTGCTCGACAACAACGACAAGTACCATTGGGACTTCGTGCAGATCCAGATGAACTACCTCGACTGGAATTATGCCCAAAGGCGAGGTGGCAGGCGTCGTGGCGACGCCAATGCCGAATATCTGTATGGCAGGCTCAATAAGTTGGGAATCCAGTGCGTCATTATGGAACCCCTCCGAGGTGGCTCCCTTGCAAACGTAACAGACGATGTACGCGAACAGCTGAGCCGTGCTCGCAAGGATGACACACCTGCGCGTTGGGGTTTCCGTTGGGTCGCTTCGCATCCCGATGTGCTGACCACCCTGAGCGGCATGAACCGTATGGAACACCTAAAGGAGAACCTGGACACCTTCTCGCCCCTCGAACCCTGCACGACGGTAGATAATGAACTGCTGGCCCGTATCGCAGACAAGATGGCAGGCCTGCCAACCATCGGTTGCACGACCTGTGCATACTGCATGCCCTGCAAACATGGTGTGGATATCCCAGGTAACTTCGCATTCTACAACAAGGCTGTGACAGAGGGACGACTGCCCCTACCCGACAGCTCAGCTCCCGATTTTGAGGAAAAGCGTGTAGCTTATCTCGAGGCCTATCGCGCCGCCATCCCCACTGCAGCAAGAGCCAACAAATGTCAGGACTGCGGCGAGTGCCTGAAAAAGTGTCCGCAGCAACTGCCTATCTCCACGCACATGAGCAAACTCGTGGAGATGACGAGGAAGAAACAAGCATAGAAGAAAGAAAATGAACTATACAATTCGTAAGTTTTTCCCCCTCGGGGGAATTAAAAGGGGGCTCTTGCTTATTGCCGCCTTCCTCTTTCTGACGAGTCAGACGACCGACGAGCCGGTAATGACAAAAGAGAAAGACGTTACCATCATCAACACTACATCCCTTGCTACAGATATAGAGGGCTATGTGGGATGTACACCTGTGAAGATTTATATCAAAGGCGACAAAGTACAACGCATAGAGTCCCTGGAAAACGAAGAGACTCCCAAATACTTCGATATGGTAGAAAAGGGGTTGATGAAGAAATGGAACGGAATGCCGGTCAAGACTGCCGAGAAATGTAAAGTTGATGCTGTTACCGGAGCCACCGTCTCGTCGGAAGCCGTCATAGAGAATGTCCGTCGCGGCATCAGCTATTACATCTACGCCAATAAGAAGAAGTGACCTTAGAGCGATAGACGGGGCTCGAACCCGCGACCTTTGGCTTGGGAAGCCAAAGCTCTACCAACTGAGCTACTATCGCATCGCTTTTGTAGGTGCAAAGGTACGAATAAGCGAGCACAATACAAAATAAAACTGCTTTTATTTTTATTGTCGAGCGAAAAAGTAGCTCGAACGTTGGTTCAAGGTACGACTTTTAAGTAAAAAGTGAAAAGTGAAAAGTGAAAAATTTCTCTTTTGTTCCTATATTTGTACACAAAATTAGGTGTTGTATGCAAAAAATGCCTATCTTTGCATCAAGTATAACTAACAAACTCATTAACTCACAAACTTAAAACTTAACCATTATGAAGAAGAAGTTTATTTGCGCCGTTTGTGGATATATCTATGAAGGCGATGCTGCTCCCGAGCAGTGCCCAATCTGTAAGGCCCCTGCCTCGAAGTTCTCTGAATTGAAGGATGATGGTGAGACCACCTATGCAACTGTTCATCGTATTGGCGACGGCAAGCCCGAAGGTGTTTCACAGGAAATGATAGACGACCTGCGCAACCATTTCAACGGAGAATGCAGCGAGGTTGGCATGTATCTGGCTATGGCTCGTCAGGCTGACCGCGAAGGTTATCCCGAGATTGCCGAGGCCTTCAGACGCTATGGTTTAGAGGAGGCTGACCATGCAAGCCGTTTCGCTGAACTGTTGGGCGAGTGCGTATGGGACACCAAGACCAATCTGGAAAAGCGTGCAGCTGCCGAGGCTGGCGCTTGCGAGGACAAGTTCCGCATTGCCAAGAATGCGAAGGCTGCAGGCTTCGACGCCATCCACGATACCGTTCACGAAATGGCAAAAGACGAAGCACGTCACGGCGCCGGCTTTGCTGGCCTGCTGAAGAGGTACTTCAAATAGTAAGAGTCTTCTGAAAAACAATCACCGACTGCCATCCCGTGGGGCAACTCAACCAGTCCTGCAGGGTGGCAGTCTTTTTGTAGCCGCACTTCTGGAAGAGGGCTGTTGATGCAGTATTCCCTTCTGGCACAAGGGCATAGAGCTGGTGGATGCCCAGATGTGAAGAAGCATATTCTGCCAATAAGCGCAAAGCTTCGGTTGCAAGCCCCCGGCGCTGGTGTTCGGGCACCACAACGATGCCTACCTCTGCGCGATGATGCTGCGGATCATAATGCTGGAGATCGAGGAAGCCAACGCTAATGCCGTCGGCCGCCTCTATAACAAGCCGCAACTGGCGGTCTTGGAAGATATCATTGCTGCTCTCGGCGATGTACCGTTTAAGGGCATAATACGAGAAAGGCACAGAAGCTTGTCCACAAGGCCACAACTCGGTGTCGTTCTCGACGAGGTACATCAGGTCGAGATCCTCGGGCTCGACAGCCCTCAGCTTTAACTTGCTATTTTTTAACATTACGTTTGATGTCTATCAAAGGGAACACAAATGCGATGGCCAAAATGCCAAGGCCGTAGAGCTGCGATGCATTGTCATATTTGAAATAAAGCACAAATACGAATATGGCAGAAAGAATAAGAGCAACCATACGAATGTAGGCATTCACCTTTCTGTAACGAATCGCGAAAAAGGCTGCAAGCAGAATCGTTGCCGCACAAACAAGAGTCAAAAGATATGTAATCATAGTGAAGAGTGAAGAATTTGTTACCACCCGAATAATTATGAATTGCCGAAGGGTACTCTGCCAGCGAGGGCACGGCCCAGTGTCACTTCATCGGTATATTGCAGCTCATCGTTTTGGGCGATGCCTCGGGCAATGACAGTGACTTTTACTCCTGTATCTTCCAGCTTACGATAGATGTAGTAGTTGGTCGTATCACCCTCCATCGTCGGACTGAGGGCAAGGATAACCTCCTCCACCCCACCCCGGTTGACACGCTCCACGAGGCTTTCTATCTGCAAATCACTGGGGCCGATACCGTCCATCGGACTGATGACGCCGCCAAGCACGTGATACAGCCCTCTGTATTGCATGGTGTTCTCTATAGCCATTACATCCTGGACGTTTTCCACCACACAGACAAGGCTGCTGTCACGCGTCGGGTTACTGCAAATCTCGCAACGGTCATCGTCACAGATGTTGTAGCAGACCTGACAATAATGCACGCCCCGACGCATCTCGACAAGACTCTCTGCCAATGCCTCAACCCGATCTTCTTCCTGACGAAGCAAGTGCAAAGCCAGCCGCAAAGCCGTCTTACTGCCTATACCCGGCAAACGACTGATTTCCATTACAGCCTTCTCAAGAAGCGAAGAAGAGAACTTGTTATTGAACATTGAATATTGAACGTTTCCCCCTAAGGGGGTTAGGGGATCTAGAGCATTCCCTTGCTTGAGGGCAGTTGAAAGTGCGTGATGTCTCGCCTTACCGCCATTCTCATGCTGCGGGCAAAGGCCTTGAAAATGCCTTCTATCTTATGGTGCTCGTTCTGTCCCTCTGCCTTGATATTGAGATTGATAGCGGCACTATCGGAAAGGCTTTTGAAGAAATGCAGGAACATCTCGGTGGGCATCTCACCCACTTTCTCGCGATGGAACTCTGCATCCCATACAAGCCAGGGACGACCTCCGAAATCAAGTGCGACCTGGCAAAGACAATCATCCATAGGCAGACAATATCCGTAGCGCCCTATGCCACGCTTGTCGCCAAGGGCCTTTTTGATGCACTCGCCCAAAGCAAGTGCCACATCTTCTATTGTGTGGTGTTCATCGACGTCGAGGTCACCTTTACAACGGATATAGAGGTCTGTCATACCGTGCTTCGCAATCTGCTCCAACATGTGGTCGAAGAAGCCGAGCCCCGTCTGTATATCGCTCTTTCCGTTGCCGTCCAAGCAGACACGCACCTCAATGTCTGTCTCTTTCGTCGTACGCTTGACAGTTGCCGTCCGTTCTCCGGCGAAAAGAAGTTCGGTAATCTTCTCCCAACTCATATCAGGTCCCAGAATAAGGCTACGACACCCCAGATTCTTGGCGAGCTTCGCATCCGTCTCCCTGTCACCCACAACGAAACTTCCTGTCAAGTCATAATTCCCCGTCATATAGTCGGTCAGCATACCTGTGCCCGGTTTGCGAGTCGGCAGATTGTCCTTTGGAAAGCTGCGGTCAATATGTATGGCATCGAAGGTGACGCCCTCTCCCTTCAGGATGTCGAGCATGAGGTTCTGCGTCGGCCAGAAGGTATCCTCGGGATAGCTGTCTGTACCGAGCCCGTCCTGATTGCTCACCATCACGAAGAGGAAGTCGGTATGCTGGCGCAAGAAGCGCAAGGCACTGATGGCTCCAGGCACGAAACTGAACTTCTCGAAGCTGTCTATCTGTTCGTCCTCAGGCTCACGCAGGATAGTCCCGTCGCGGTCGATAAAAAGGACTCTTCTCAATTCACAATTCATAATTCACAATTATTCCTCCTAAGGGGGTTAGGGGGCTATTTATAAAAACGCAACGCTCCCAACAATTCGTTGTTCTCCTGGCGTGTGCCTATAGTGATGCGCAGACAACCGTTGCAAAGCTGGACGCGATGGCGGTTGCGCACCACTATGCCTTGCTCTATCAGATAGCGGTAAATACGATTGGCGTCAGTCACACGAAGGAGAACAAAGTTGGCATCAGTTGGGAACACCTTTAGAACGATGGGCAGTTCGCTAAGAGCAGGCAAGACATGTTCACGCTCACGTCTGATTTGGGCCAGCCACCCATCAATGAGAGCATAATCCCCAAGTAAGGCAGAAGCCTTTTCCTGAGTGAGCAGATTGACATTATAAGGATACTTCACTTTATTGAAGAGTCCGATGATTTCCTCGCTGGCAAACGCCATACCCAAACGGATTGCTGCCGAAGCCCAAGCCTTGCTGAAGGTATTGAGGACAATGAGATTGGGATAGTTGTCGAGAATATCACGGAAAGGCTGCTGCGCAGAGAAATCAGAATAGGCCTCGTCTATAACCACAATGCCGTCGAAGCTGGTCAACACCTCGTGAATAGTCTCTCGCGGGAAGTCGTTGCCCGTCGGATTGTTGGGCGAACATATCCATATGACCTTTGTATGGGCATCTGCAGCAGCTAGCAATGCCTTAGGATCAAGCTGCCATTCTTCGGTAAGAGGCACGCTTCGATACTCAACATCATTGATGTCAGCACAGACCTTATACATGCCATAGGTGGGCGCAATAGCTACTACATTGTCCTTGCCGGGATTGCAGAAGATGCGATAAACCAGGTCGATGGCTTCGTCACTTCCGTTGCCAAGGAATATCTGGGAAGGACGCACATGTTTGAGAGGTGCAAGACGCTCTTTCAATTTCTCCTGCAACGGATCGGGATAGCGATTTATCGGATCGTTGTAAGGATTCTCGTTGGCATCGAGAAAGACGCGCGCATTCATTCCCTTGAATTCGTCTCGGGCACAACTGTACGGTTCCAGCGCCCATATATTCGGGCGAACTAATTGCTCTAAGTTCATAGGCTTTTTATTCTCAAAGTCATTGCATTTTTGTGGGCATCCAGTCCTTCTGCCTCTGCCATAAGTTCTACAGATCGACCTATTGAGCGAATGCCTTCGGGTTGAATATGCTGGAAGGTTATCTTACGGCAGAAGCTGTCCAGATTCACACCGCTATAAGCCACTGCATAACCATTGGTAGGCAAAGTGTGGTTCGTTCCGCTGGCATAATCGCCTGCGCTTTCGGGTGTCAGGGAACCAAGGAAGACACTACCGGCATTCACAACCTTTTGGGCAAGTTCCATGTAGTTGGCAGTCTCAATAATGAGATGCTCTGGAGCATAGCGATTGGTGATGTCCATCATCTCGTTGTCATCATGCACCACAATTGCCTTGCTATGTTCGAGAGCTTGGGCAGCGATTTCCTTTCTAGGTAACATGGCCAACTGTCGCTCCACTTCCGCCTCCACCTGTTGGGCCATCGCGACGCTCTTACAGACAAGCAGCACCTGACTGTCTATGCCATGCTCCGCCTGACTGAGCAGATCGGCAGCAACAAAAGCGGGATTAGATGTCTCGTCTGCAAGCACCTCCACTTCGCTTGGTCCGGCTGGCATATCGATGGCCACGTCATGCAGGCTGACCTGTTGCTTGGCACACATGACGAACTGATTACCGGGACCGAATATTTTATAGACCTTGGGCACGCTTTCTGTGCCGTAAGCCATTGCTCCTATTGCTTGTACGCCACCGATTTTATAAATGCGGCTCACACCCGCTATGCGGGCGGCAACAAGAATAGCGGGATTGACGCTGCCGTCGCGGGCAGGAGGTGTGCAAAGCACGATATCGCGGCAACCAGCTATCTTAGCAGGTGTTGCAAGCATGAGTACCGTGCTGAAAAGGGGTGCTGTGCCTCCAGGGATATATAGACCCACACGCTCTATAGCGACAGACTTCTGCCAGCATTCAACGCCTTCGGCCACCTGGATGTGTTCGCCCTCGAAACGCTGAGCAACATGGAACTTCTCAATATTCTGATGCGCCAGATGAATGGCTTCCTTGAGTTCCCCGCCAACAGAAGCTTCTGCTGCAAGCATCTCAGCTTCGGTAACAGCCAAATCCATAAGGCGAACCTTGTCGAAGCGCTCCTCATATTCGCGCACAGCCTCATCACCACGCTCCTTAATATCTTGCAGAACCGCAGAAACGGTGGCATTCAGTTCCGAAGCATCCCGAACAGGCCGCTTGAGCAATACATCAAAATCTTCTTTTGTTGGATATGTATATGTCTTCATTGAGCAATGAGTGCGGTAGCAAATTCTTAATTCTTCACTTCTCTTAAGGAATCATTTTCTCAATAGGAACAACAAGGATACCTTCAGCACCAAGTTGTTTCAGCTCACGGATAATCTCCCAGAAGCGTTTCTCCTCGATAACGGTGTGAACGCTGCTCCAACCCTCAGTTGCAAGAGGCATAACGGTCGGACTCTTGACACCAGGCAGCACAGCGACAATCTCCTTGAGACGGTCAGTCGGCACATTCATCAGCACATATTTCTTGTCCTCGGCTGCCTTTACCGCTTCGATGCGGAACAGCAATTCATCGAGCACAGCACGCTTCTCTGCGTCGAGGTTCTTGTTGGCTATAAGGACAGCTTCACTCTGCATAACTGTTTCCACCTCCACGAGGTTATTGCTGACCAGAGTAGAACCGCTGCTGACAATGTCGAAGATAGCATCCGCAAGCCCTATACCCGGACTGATTTCGACACTACCCGTAATGACGTGAATGTCGGCGGCTATGTGGTTCTCCTGCATAAAGCGACGCAGGATATTGGGATAGGAAGTGGCAATCTTCTTGCCTTCGAACCATTTCAAACCATAGTAACCGCACCCCTTGGGTACTGCCAAGGAGAGACGGCACTTACTAAAGCCAAGCAGGCGAACCACTTCGGCATCCTCAGCACGCTCTTCATACTCGTTCTGCCCAACGATACCGAGGTCGGCAACGCCACTTGCTACACTTTGGGGAATATCATCGTCGCGTAGGTATAGAACCTCTATAGGGAAATTGCTGCTCTGCACGAGTAGCGTGCGTTTGCTACTGCTTACTTTGATGCCTGCTTCTGCAAGCAAAGCCATTGTATCTTCAAAGAGACGACCTTTCGACTGAACTGCTATTCTCAACATCTCAAACTATTCTTTTACCTTATTATATTATTTTTGGGCGCAAAGGTACGAAGAAATAATGAAATAATAAAAAAATGAAGGAATGAAATATCAGAAAAAACAGACATCGCTGATGACAAAGGAGCCAACATGGTCGTTGAGCCTCTGGGTAATGCGCTTATGCTCCATCATCAGATTCTGTCGGAGTGACGAACTGGAAATCTGTACATGCAATCTCCCGCTGCGCACATAGACCTGTTTGGTATAGCGGTTGATAACCTCGCCCATCACCTCCGGCCAAGCCTTCGTGATGCGATACTCCAGTAATGGCGTCTCCAAGCCCTCTTCTCGCAGAAAGGCCAAAAGAGCATCGCCCATCGTATTCGGTTTGCCAAACGCAGTCATGCCTTGATTTCTCCTTTCTCCACAAAGAATATCCTGTTATCGCCATCCATTGAAGCAAGGATGGCATCCAGATGGTCGCGATTGGTATCCGTAATGAATATCTGTCCGAAACGCTTGCCGCCCACCAGCTTCACTATCTGCTCCACTCTTTTGGCATCCAACTTGTCGAAGATATCATCGAGCAGGAGCAAGGGCGTCGTACGAGTTCCTATGCGGCACAGGAAGTCGAATTGTGCCAATTTCAGGGCAATAAGGAAAGTCTTACTCTGCCCCTGAGAGCCCTCACGACGAACAGGATAGCCCCCCTGCAACATCTCCAGATCGTCCTTGTGAATGCCATGAAGCGAATAACCGACAGCTCGGTCCTTATGGCGATTGCCCGTTAGCTGTTCCAATAACGGTCCTCGCTGCAGATGAGAAACATAGCGCAACTCTACTTGTTCATGTTCCTGCGATATCTGGTTGTAGAACTGTTGGAAAATGGGGATAAGCTCAGTGATGTAATCGCTGCGCTTTTCGTAGATGTATTTCCCTTCATGAGCCATCTGTTCTTCCCAAAGCAACATGACTTCCGAGTCTGGCTCCTGGTCCTGCTTGAGCATGGCATTGCGCTGCTGCAGGGCTTTGTTGTAGCGCATGAGTGACTCGGTATAAGCCGGATCGTACTGACAGATGACCATATCGATGAAACGACGGCGTTCCTCACTGCCTCCCGTCACAAGCATCTGGTCGGCTGGTGACACCATCACAAGGGGAATCAGACCAATATGCTCAGAGATACGACGATAGGCCTTCTTGCCTCGACGCACAATTTTCTTCTGCCCCACTTTCAGACCGCAATGGATGTCTTCCTCTGTTCCGTCCTCATGCTCGTAGCGTCCTTGCAGCGACATGAACTCACAGCCGTGCCTCACACTCAACATATCGATGCTACTGCTGTAGCTGCGGCAGAAACTCATGAAATGAATGGCATCCAGCACATTCGTTTTACCCTCGCCGTTGTTGCCGATGAAGCAATTCAGTTTGGGCGAAAAGTGCAACTCCGCCTCGGCGATGTTCTTATAGTTGAATATTGTAAGGTCCGTCAGTTTCATTTCAGCTGCAAAGATAAGAAAAGATTAGGGATTAGGGATTAGAGATTAGAGAAAAAGAACAAAATCGGAATGAAAGCGAATAATTTTTCACTTTTCATTTCTCATTTCTCACTTTTATTTGTACCTTTGCACGCAAAATTTAAAAAACCATTACTATAATGTCTAAGAAAAAAACAAAAAAACAGGTTAACGAGTTCGACGAGACACTCGCAGCCTCCAGATCATTCTACGAGAAAAACAAGAAAGCAATCCTCTACGGAGGAGGAGGCCTTCTGGCCATCATCATTATTGCCCTGCTCATCCATCAGTTCTATATCACTCCGCGCAACAACCGCGCCAACGAAAGCATATTCTATGCTGAGCAAGCTTTCATGGATGGTAGCTACGATAAGGCCCTAAACGGCGATGGCGAGAACCTGGGTTTCCTCGCTGTCATCGACGAATATGGAAGTACCAAGGCCGGTAACATTGCATGTCTCTATGCAGCTAAGTGTTATGCAGCCACCGAGAAGTACCAGGAAGCCATCGACATGCTTGACAAGTTCGACGGTTGCGGCGATGCTTTGGTTAGCCCTGCTGCCATTGCCCTCAAGGGTAACTGCTATGCCGAACTCGGAGAGAACGAGAAAGCTGTAGATCTGCTTGTGAAGGCTGCCAAGAAGGCCGACAACAACATCATCAGCCCCACCTGTCTGCTGCAAGCTGGTCAGATTTATATGGCACTCGGTCAGAACGACAAGGCGCTCGACTGCTTCAATCAGATTAAGAGCGATTATCAGCAGAACAGTATATACTACGAGATT
>Ga0310690_10001803_pt1 | contig 37087 bp, 56 predicted proteins | sample AusTroGonzalo_MG_2_FD_207661 | JGI IMG/M metagenome (GOLD analysis project Ga0310690, IMG submission 207661) | Bovine rumen microbial communities from tropical cattle in Woodstock, Queensland, Australia - Gonzalo_04 (v2) (version 2) | ecosystem: Host-associated > Mammals > Digestive system >...
CGGGTTTGTGACCATCGGCACCGGGTCCCACCACCCAAAGAGCTACCAACTGCGCGAAACCTTGCCGCGTGACTGTCTGCCTGCTGTCTGTCTCTCTTTAGCTGCTATCGCTAGAACTTGCTCAACGGTTTTATTGCCGCGCCACTCGTTACAGCGACGATGCACGCTATCGACATTGCTTCTATCGAGAGCAGCAGCAGTAGGTGATGGATAACCATACTCGCGCCACTTGCTGACAGGTTTCAGCTCGTCCACTTCAAACGCCATCGGATGACCAGCAGGCAAGTCGTAATCGATTCGAGCATAACGACCGAACGCAACGCATATCCAGCATGGGCGCTGTTGATCGCGCAACCACTTGCGTAGCTTATTTCGAGCTGCACCGTTAGCGCGTCGCGGATTGTTGCTCATAACCGCACGCCATGCTTCTGACGCATCAGCTGTTTAGCATTGCGGTACTTCCGCGCCTTTGCTGACCTGTCGCGGGTTCGTCCACCGCTTGTAGGCGGCACGTGGAGCGGCAGACCGAGAGCTGCACGCATACGTCGAGCTATCAAAGTGTTCGCGTTGCTTTGCTTGACGATTCTTACCAGCTCGTCGCGGGTCATGGTGATAGCTCGTTTCAGGCAATAAAAAAAGCCGCCCTAATCTGAGCGGCTTTACAGTATCTCCAACGTAGCATATTTTATCAGAAGGGGTCAGGCAGGTCAAACGCCTGACAGTACGGTACACAACCTCACCGACACACAACAAGACAGAACAGGGCTACTCATTTGCCCCACGTCGCATTACGAAACCAACACATTACGTCGCTAAACCGTACCATCGCTATGCTCCACGAGTCCGCACAGCGCCTTTGCGTTACTGTCCAACGCCGCGACAGAACGTCACGCCGCCATGCTTTGCCGTGGCGTAACGTAACTTAACATTAGCTTACCGATACACTGGACAACTATGCCGATACTCGCTTTACCGCACTTTGCCGCGTAACTCACAGCTTTGCCGCCACGGTGCTGCTCGGCGTCTTACCGATACTGTGCAACAAATCGCAAGACCTGGACATTGCAAATCAAAGCTGAACCGCTGCGTCACGCAATAGAACTAAACCGATACGCCGCTTAACGAAACCTCAACAATACGCCACCTAGCGAAACGCGGCCTTTACCAGACGCCACACATCATAGCTATGCCGACACGTTGCACGACTACGATATGCCGATGCTTCGCCAGATGTAACCTTGCCAATACCCCGCTCCACCAAACCGGGCCGTTGCATTACGTGACGAAGCAAGGCCGAAACTACTCACCACCAAACCGGACCGCTACACAACTTTGCATGACACCACAACGCGGTCCTAAACGCTATTTAGTGAAGTTGACGTGCATAACTCTGCTTGGCCTTTGCTTTACTCGCCATAACTGTGCCTTAGCACTCACTACTTCGGGAAGTTGCTATACGTCTTGCCGTTGTCATCGGTGGCCTTGAAATAGAAACGCCCCTTACCGGAGTTGCGCCATTGGCCCGTTCCGTGAAGCTCGCCGTAGGTCAGCCATTCAATCACGGTCGGCAACAAGCTGTCCTGCAATATGCGCACCTCGAACTCTTGCGTTGTTCCCGGCGGTACTGTCTCGCTGTTGGCAAGTGCGACGCGATCACCTTGCGCGGTCGATGCCCTGAGTGGACGTTGGCAGCTGCCGATAAAGCCGCCCTTGGGAAGTACCAGCGGGATTTCACGCGGGTAGACGAACACCAAACCGTCGATGACCTTCTTGTAACTGGTCAGCTTCTTCGACTTGTAGCCTTCAACGCGGCGAAGCATGCCGCAAGCATCCTTGAAGTAGCCTTTCCATTGGTAGTCCCAGTTAATCGGGATGCCTTTCGAGTTACGCGCAAAAACCGTCATGGCCTTTTCTTCGTACTCTTCCGCGCCGATGGCGGCGATTTCCTGCTCGCGTGATTCGGCATCAGGCGCTTTGTTGGCGATGAACTCGCTGTAAATGTCAGGGTTCGCGGGGTTCGTTCCAAGTAGTTCCTCGAAGTATTTGATGCGTACTTTCAAAGTTTTCATGTTTGTCCTTTCTTGGCGGTTAAAAAAGGAGAGCGCTAATTTGCGCCCTCCATGTCTTGCAGTATTTCTTCAACTTGCGCGATACGCTCGCCAATCCAGCGCATGACGGGAACCGCCATCGAGTTGCCGAGCGCCTTATAGCGCGGCCCGTCCGGGCATTCGTCAGCAGGCTTTCCGCGATACGGTATCTTCGTCCAATCGTCGGGGAATCCTTGTAGGCGCTCGCATTCTTTCGGCGTTAACCTGCGAACGATAAAGCCGTCATGCGATGGCTGAAACATTGTCTGGTCTTGTCCAGTTGCGAGCGTGTAGCTCACATCTTCGCCAATCATCGCACCTTCACCCCCCCCTATGTTCGGGGAGCCTGTATGGCGCAGCTTGAGCATGTAAACTGGCATATCAACTTCCCGTCTCCTATGTCCTGGTTGCCGATGCCCTTGTAATCGCGTGCGCACAAGGCGTTCACGTAGTCTGTGCCTGCACTATTCACGGCGCACCCCCCCCAACTTTCAAACTGCCAGACATGTCCACGTCTATCGCAGAGTGCGCCTGATCGTCTGAGACGCACACAACAGGCGTTTGGCTTGCCACGTCGAGCGTCTTGCAAATGTCAACGCTTGTGTTGCTGCCGTTTTGTCCTATGTGGTCAGTTTGCAAACAAATCGTAGGCGTGTGCGCTTTCGCGTTTAGCGTGTGACATGGGTTGCCGAATTCTGGACGTGCTTTGTTTTCGGGGCTCGTGATTTGCGTCGTGTCGAACGCCATCACGACGGGATTATGGTCAGTGGACAACGTAGGTGATTGCTCTTCCTGATAGCCTATGCTCCCTGCGTTGGCTCCTTGATGGTACTTGAAGCCACTGATTCCAGCACGCTTTTCAACGGCCCCGGCAAGCTCTTCCCTCTTCTGCTTGCTCGATTGAGTATTCCCGCACACGCTGTTTGGCTCAAACAATACCGCTGCACTTGCGCCCCCCCCTCTAGTACATCCGACAAGAAAGACGCGCCTGCGTCGCTGTGCCACTCCGAAGAATTGAGCGTCAAGCGTTCGCCATGCCATGCCATACCCGAGTTTTTCCATTTCGGTGAGAAGTTGTCCGAATGCGTTGTCTCGCGTGGATAGAACTCCTGGCACGTTCTCCCAGAGAAACCATTTCGGGCGAACTTCGTCAACAGCTCGGATATATTCGAACATGAGACGAGACTCGCCATCCAGGCTTGCTCGTCCACCTGCAATGCTGAACGACTGGCACGGGGAACCTCCAACGATAAGGTCAACTGCTCCATATTTGGCGATAACCTCCTTCCAATCAACTTTGGTTATGTCTCCTAGATTCGGCACGTCCGGAAAGCGGTAAGCGAGAACATCACTCGGGAATTTATCGATTTCGCAGAATGCAACCGGCTCCCAGCCTTCCAAATCGCGCCATGCAGCAGAAGCGGCTTCGATGCCGCTAAATAAGCTGAGATAGCGCATATGTCCACCTTTAGATTTCCGTCTCTCCACGCAGGAGCCGCGATATGCCCACGCTATCAATCCAGTCGAAGCAAACGTCCAGCAGGTAATGCCCACGTGCCTTCTTGATGCCGTAATCGTCATGGATGCGCGTCCACGTGTAGCCGTCGATGTATCGCCATTCGAGCAGATGCGCGTATATCTCGCCGAAGCCGCTGCAAACAGCTGCGATAATCTTCAATGATTCGCCGATGTAGCTTTCCAGCTCGGATTCTTCCGCACGTAGCGCGGTCAGCTTGCTTTCGAGCGTGTCCACGTTGTAAATCGCCTGATTAGCTGTCGGGTCGCTCGTGTCCGTCTTGCTGTGCACGTTCGGCGGTTTCCAATCATCGCAGCCGTTCATAATCAGCAGCTTCACGTCGTTTAATCGGTTGACGGCTTGGCGGGTCTGCTCGAAGCGCGTCTTAGCGTCCACGCTTAATCTCCAACGTCGAGCACGTTGCCGTCAATGTCCACGAGCGAGCAGATATCATGCGCGTGATCGAGAGCGATGCCTAAGTGTTCGCGCAGCTGCTCGCGTTCCCGGTTGCATGTCAGCAAATCGTCGGCTAGGTTGTCGTGTTCGCGCTTGAGTTTGTCGTATGAAGTGCGCAGCTCGTCGTTTCGGCGCTGCAACCTATCTATTTCGGCTTGAACACTGCCCTCGTAGCAGCACCATTTGCGCTCTGTCTGCTGCTCGGTAATCGCCGCTTGGCGGTCGAGCAGTTCGATGATTTCGCCAAACAGCTCGCAATGGTCGCTGTACGAGTCCGCGAATATGTCCACCAACTTGTTCGCGTCCGCTTCAAGCTTCTCGCGGCTATCAGTGAAACCATCACTCAAATCTTCGCTTGCTTTTAAGTGAGCGTTCGCGTCGTTAGAGTGAGCAGCGTCACCGCTAACGACTTTTTCAGCGGCTAAATTGTCGTTATATTCCGCGTCAAACCACGCTTTCAACTCGTCGGGTGATTCGTTGGCTAGCTTGTGTAGCCATTCTTGATTAGTCGGCATTTTTTACCACCTTCCCGCATACAGCGCATGCAATAGGCGCATCTAGTCCGTTGATGGTGAAGCTATGACCGCATGACAGCTCGAAGTAATGCCGCGGATTGTCGGAACATAGGCCGTCTGTCGAACTCGCTGTGATGCGGCACGTCTCCACGTGGCGCTCGGCGTTCAGCTCGTCGGCGATTGCCTGCCATTCCTTGTCGCCTTTTTCTGGGACGCATACGCTACGTGGGTCAACAGCCCTCCATACCTGCTCGGCGGTCAGCTTGCCGTGCACGGCATCGCGCAGCTTCACGCCCTCTTCGGTCAACTCGATGCACCAGAACTTGCGCAGGCCGTCCCAGCTCGCGCTGATGTTCCAGTCGTTCTCAAGGCAGCGAATCAGCTCGTCGTATGGCAGCTCGCTCCCCAGCTCGGCGCGGATGTGGTCGACAAGCTGCTCCATCTGCTCTGGCGTGCATGACTCGCATGCGTTAGCCATCAAGCCATCGTATGCGTCGCGCATGATTTCACACCAGTTGGAGCCATCGCCCGTAATGCGCTGCTCGTATGGGTGGCGGTCGCTCCCAAGCGTCGCGGCTATGGCCTGGTCTGGCGTGAGCACGGGTTCACAAGTCGCCGCGAGTTTCCCGTTTTCGTATTCCACGAAGCACCAATCGCCCACGAAGGTCACGCCTTCGAGTCCGCTGCGCCATTCGACGCCGCGTTCGGTTAGTCCTTCGCGCAGCAACTCGGTCGTTCGGTTGTCGGTCATCGCATTACCTCCAATACGTCCGTAACTATGTGCTCCTTGCTCACATCGAGAATCGGAACACGGTCGTGCTCCAACAGCGTGAACGACACGCGAATGCCGCCATCGGTCACGTAGTTCGGCTTGTCGATGTTGCCGACGATGTTCTCGGCGTGGTCGTAGATGTACTTGCCGTATGCCTTGAGCTGTGCAACGGCTTTCTCGGTCGCGCTAGTCATCGCCGCCCTCCTCAGTCACTTCGTTCAACAGTTGGTCAATTTCAAGTGAGTCTTGCTGCCATTCGTACCATTCGCGCTGTCGCATTATGTAATCGCGCGGCTTTTCGCCCATCGGTATGCTGCCTGCTATCACGAGCAGCACGCCCATCATGCGCATGAGCAGCGTGCCGATAAAACCGAGTGCTTCAGTGTTAGTCATCGCCTATAACCTTTCGAATCCTCCACCTTTTGGCGACCTTCACTATGTCGGCGCAAAATCCGCATATCGCGTCGATTGCTGAGAATTCGGGCTCGTCGCATCCTTCGAGCAGTATGAACGCTTCATCGTGAAGCTCCTTGGCAACATGGGCCGCGTGTTCAACGAACTGCTCACTATTGCGTTCACCTATATCTTCGCCGCCCTCCTTCCGCAATTCATCGCCGCACCACGGACAGCAGCGAATCGGGATGCTCGTGACGTACGTCTCGTCGTTCCACTTGTCGCATTCCTCCACGAACAGCTCGAAGTGCTCGCAAGCGGCGTCACCAGCTTGCACGCTCGCGCTCCGCACGCCATCAACGTATTCGGCTCCCTGCCACCACGCCATCTTGCCCGACTTGTGAATATCCATCGTGCAATGCTCGCAGCTCATTCGCCGCCCTCCTTCCGTTCGAGCTTCTTCTTGCAGTTCATACAGAACAGCAACCAGCAGGCCATGTGGCCTTCAGTGGTCATCGTCACCGTCCACTCACTGTCGTTGCCGTCGTAGCGTTTTCTGCATCCAGCACAGCAGCTCAGAAGCGCGTATGTGTCGCAGCCGAACGGAGCTTCAATCGGATAGGCCATCGCCGCCCTCCTTCCGCTCTGCCCACGCGCAGAAGCCGTCAGGCTCGACTTTCACGCCATCGCTCGGCTCGTCGTTGTAGTAATCCCACGGCTCTGTGAGCGGGCCGTGGCAGCGCAGGTTGCCTAGCTCGTCCTCATGCGAGAAGTCGCAATCCCCGCACCGCATGATTTCCTTGCTTGTGTCGATGTAATCAGGAACTATCAACGTTTTTCCGCTAATGCCTACGACTTCGTTGCATTTTGCGATGTACTCGCTCATTCCACATCACCGCCCAGCAGCTCGCGGATTTCGTCGGCAACATCGCTGATTGCAGCACGCGAAACGCCTGCATCCATGAGCACATCTTCCAGTGTGCGCGGCTTGACGTGTACCCAATCCTCTTGACACAATGGGCCAATCAATCCGTTTTCGCTTCCGTACTCGACAAATCCATCTTCGAAGATTGCGCTCACAATTACCTTGTGGCCTTTTTCGCGGATGCCAGCAGAGCACATCACATCGCCCACGTGAATCGGCACGCCGTCAGCGTCCGCTGGCAGGCGCATGTAGCGTTCGGCAATTTCCGCTTCGATTTCGTCGGCGATTTGACGTATTTGCGGCTTGCCTTTAACTGTCCAGCTTCCTGTCGGCGGCACCCATTCGCGTAGCTTGTCGATTGACTTCATTCCCAACCACCTGCCCCGGCTATCACCACGCTTGCGATGACGAGCGTGATGAGCGTTAGAACTACTACCATCTAGCTCACCGCCTTGCATACAGCCGCGATCAGTTCGTCTTTGATGCGCCTGCACTCCTTCACGAGTTCATCGGCGTTCGTGGCGTTAAAATCGGACTCACGAAGCGCACGCTCATATGCAAACGCAATTGCGAAGTCCAAGCGCGGAAAGAAGTTCGTACCGCGCCATTCGTCGGCGTTCGTCTTTTTGTTGTGGATGAGTCTTTGAACTTCCCAATCGCGCCCGTTTCCGGCAATGCGCCAATTTGTCCACTCTTGTAGTTGAATAACCATCTTGTGATACCTCCAGAAATCAAACCACAGCAATGCACGCTTGTCGTGAGCCGTGGTTTTGTCTTGTATGGTGTAAGTACCCGCATAGCGGGTTTGCGGGGCTGTGACGGCTTTAGAATTGCTTGCCACGAATCGCGGCATATACGCACTTGTTGACTTCGCGGCAGTTCGTCCACGAGTCCATGAGCGCACAGAACGACTTGCCGCCGCCTATGTCCACGGTCTTGAGTTCATGCGGACAGTCGAACGGCTTATAACTCGGTGACGGTTCGAATATGTCTAAAAGCAGCTGGCCTTCGAGATGTTTAGCTTTCATAACAGCGTCATCTGCCTTGTTTCTTCTTTGATTCGCTCGCTTGCGATTCGGTAATACGTGCGGTTTATTTCAAATCCGACATATTCAAATCCCATACGTTCACACGCGATCAATGACGAACCGCTGCCAACGTGCGTGTCTAGGATGCGCATACCAGGTTCTGCGAACTTATCCAGGAGCCACATATACAGCTCGATTGGTTTCTGTGTTGGATGTATTCGCGGCTTGCGCTGTGTGCCGCTGCTGCTCTTTTCAAAACATTCGGCGTTTCGGTTGAAGCTTGTCCACGCATACTCAACAGGAGCCATCGTAAAGCCTTCCGCTGGTATGTTGGTTTTGCGCCAAACGATAAAGCAGCGCGTAGGTGGCAAATCGAAGTAATTACCACCCCAGATGATTTGATTCTTCGAAACGCGCCGCAACTGCTCGAAGTAAACAGGTTCTGGCGCTATATCCCAATGGCGTATATCGTGGTCAAAGATACCCCCGTTCGTCTGGTACTTCGTTGCCCACGTTCCGCCCGTTCGTCCACACTTCACGTTTGGAGTAGGCATCGAACCTGCCCCCCCCCGCGTCGATTTCAAAGTAACGGTCGAATACGCCGCCGAACCGTCCACGCTTGTTGTGGTGGGCATCTCTAGCATCTGAGCTGACCCCCCCCCGCCATATGGCGGGTCACAGATTGCTAAATCAAAATAGCAATCGGGGTAGCTCGGTAGATACTCCATGCAGTCGGCACATATGAACTCGCCGCGCATCAGTCCACCACCTCACAACTCTCCCGATATTCCGCACGCACGAACTTGAGGTATTCCGCGCCATACGTAATGTCCACGAACGTCGGCACGCGCCCGTTGAGCGCCATGACGAACGTGCGCGGCTTCACGTCACCTTCGAAGTGCACCGTGATAACCGCCATTTCGTCATCCGCTGGCACGTACACGGTATTGTCGGACAGCTGGCGGATTTTCACGCCGTGCCATGATTTGAACATGCCTGTTTTGGTGTGCGTCATGATGTGCCGCCTTGCTTCTCTTGCTCAAGTTCATGCAAAACCGCATCTCGCATCATTTCGGCGATTTCTCGATGCGTATGTTGCAGGTTGTCTAACCAGGAGCCTTCTTGCGACGTATACGAGCACTCATCAACTACGCGGTCAGTGAAATGATCTAGCCACTTGTCGAAGTCATCAGCGCAGCGCAAAACATCGTCCACTGTTGGCGGTTCGTAGTCATCAAGCGACTTGATTTCTGGCAGTTCGCTTGTTTCTGGTTCGTACTTCTTACCAGCCGCCTTGTACAGCTTGTAAAGCGTCATCTTCTCATCGTCGTGGTAGTAAACACCGAATGCGTCATTGCTCAACCACGGGTAATCTTCGAACATCACATCTTCGAGCCTGCTCTTGATTTGCTCAACCGCGCCAAAGTTGAAAAGATGGCATAGCTTGTCTTGTTCCTTTGCATAGAGAAACTTTCCGAGCGCATGTCCAGCCAAGCAAGTGAGATTCATGAATTTAGTCAATGCAGCGCGATAGTCTTTTACCGCTTGACCGATTTTCACGTGCTGCTCAAGCGTTGGCCTATCGAGATTGTTCCCCATTATTCACCTCTCTCGTTATTCAGTTTTTGTAATGATGATTAAACAGCTACGAATTAACACGTTTGGGAGCGTTCCGCTGTTCCGACACATCCATTATTCCAGATATATTTATATTATTACTACTATTTATTTATTTTTTATCATAGAAGCGTCGGAACGTCGGAACGTCGGAACAACTTGCGGTATGTACTGCGAAAACATGCGTTCCGACACTGTTCCGACACTGCATGAAAACAGTAATTAGTATCGGAACACTCGTAATTAATTGCTAGATTCTCGCTTGACCGTTCCGACACTGAAAACAATTCGTCGGAACGCCGTTTAACCGCTTTTTGACACACTCTAAACCCAAATGATGATTTATCCACTTAGTGAATTTTGAATGCCCGTAAGCCTGGCATCCAAACTCAGAACACCACTCTTTGTAATTCGCGTAATGCTTCGCAGTCGGCGTGTCGTTCAAATCGTCGGCTGTCCAACCGCAATAGTTAATCCACGCCAGCGCAGAGTCGTTTTCTGTCTTGATTTCCTCCAATCGGCGGTCACTGGCTGAATTTGGAGTGAATCCGTTATTTCTGATGACTTGCTGTAATCCCATGATGCCAAGAAGCGCCATGTATTCGCACGCTTCGACACTGGATACCTTCTTTGCGATTCGTGGATCGTAATCAGGGTCAGTCTTGCGAAACCTGGCATTGAACTCAATCGGGAATATGCGACGCATCATGCCGTCTGTTGTGTCTGCCAGTTTTGGAAACTCGTTTGCACACATAACCATCATCGCGTAATTCTCAAAGTCGAAACCCTCAACGCCTTTAACGTCCGCGTGCATCCTGTTGCCGTCTACTAGCTCTTTGAAAGTGGACAACAAATCGCCAGTTTTAAACTCATTAGAAACCTCGCTGCCTAGGTTCGCAAGCTTTCCGGCAAGCCTGCCGACAAGGAATTGCTTTCCGAGCTGCGTCATGCTGATTGTCGCTATGTTGTTCTTACCGAGCAAAGCCATGAGCATTCTTATGAATGTTGATTTGCCGTTGCTGCCGTCTCCTAGCAATATTGCGCTTTGCGTAAACTCAGACGAGCGATACATACACATGCCCATGACCTCAATCAGCGATTCGAACACGTCATCATCGGAGCATGACATTTTGCGTAATACGTTATCAACCGCTTCACATTCTGCGTTCTCGTTCCAATCGCAAGGAATGACGTTTGGTATCACGTCATCATCTTGATAGTCACGAAGCTTCATCGTGTTGATATCGAGCACGCCATTTTCAAACGCTATAAGATTCGGTGGCGATTGTATTTTGTTCTCAGCCATTACAGTCAAGTAGTGCTGCACTTCGCGCTGATTAACCCGCGTCGCGTTGCGCTCAAGCAAGATAACTTCTTTGTTGATTGCATTCCAGCCGATTTTGTAAGTATCGCCGTGTCTAATCGCTGGCATACCGTCAATCATGCACGCGCCGTTATCGACAATCAGCTTTTCGGCAATTGCCGCATGGTCAAACTTTCGCGGCCTGCCACGTCCACGCTTTTCTTGCTCTTTCACTTCCGCGCTATGGCCTTTTGGGATGTTCTCTAGCACGTTGCGCACGCACTTATTAAATTCTGCTTCGTCTAGCGGAGGGTCAAATTTCGCTTGATTCCACGCGAACATAAGCGCTTCGATTTCTTCGTCTGGACGTGAATCCGATTGAAGCGAACAGCCATACTTGTATAAATCCTCGTTGCGCCCTTCACCCTTTTTAAGCTTGCGCTTGCTGTTGCTGCTCTTGTGCGGAGTGTAGCTTTTCGGTTTCGGCCTGACGTAATCAAGAAACGCCATAACAGCGTCATTGGCTTCTGCAATCTCGCTGTCATCCTCGAAGCAATAACCTGGCGTTGGGTCGCAAACGACATATGAATGCCAGCCGCGAACGTCCACGCCTATCTTCGCGTTAACCGACGGCCTTACATCCTCGTTCGTGCGATAGATCATGTGATAGCCGCCGCTTGGCGTTGTCTGACAAAGCGTGTCTGGTAGTTTCCAGCCAACCATCGCGTCGCGTCCGTCGATGCCATCTTTAACGTCGAAGTCGAATATTACGAAACCCTCGCCGCTGATGCCGATGCCGTAATTAGGCCGCGTGGCGTAAAACGCATCAGTAGCAGCGTTGTCGTTCGTGGCATCCTTCACGCCGTGAGCCGTTGCTGGCTCTTTAGTCCCTGGCTTTATCGGGAGTGTCTTGAATCCCAGCGCGTGAAGATGACGCGCCGCTTCTTGCATCTTGTTCAATGTCGTATCTCACCCCCAACAACTCACAGATTCGTTTAGCTGACTCGTGCGGATTGCAAAACTCGAACCGCACGCCGTAGCGCTCAGACATGGTGGACATTGCACGCGCCAGCCTAGCGCCCTGTATCGGCTTGCGTGTGTTGTGCTTGATGCACTTTTCACGCCCGTCGTGAGGATTGCAAGAATGGCGCTGATAGTAGCCGCAAATGCAGCAATGCGAGTTCGTCCACCCTTGCAGGTCTGCAAGACAGCAAACGCCGTCGAGATTTTCAACGAGGATAACGAGACGGTAGCCAGCGTCACGCGCCCGGACGCATTCGCGTTTGAAGCGATCGTGATTACGCCCGTTGATGTTCTGCGCGATTTCCTGAATGTTGCGCTTTGTGTCAATCGAGATATTTGAGCCGTCCGTCATGTAATCGCCGAAGTCCAATTTACAAGAAGTGGTGGACACATGATGCGATGCCCACCACTCGTTTTTAATCTCGTGCTTGCCTGTTTGCTGGCGTGTGTCAATCAGAATCGTGCCGCTCATGGCTATACGGCAAACGGAATGTCATCGTATACGTCGGTCGGCACCTGCTCCATCTGCCCACCACTAGCGCCAGGAGTGGACGAAGCCGCGCCTTCGAGTTTCTTGAGCGAGGGAACTTTATACTTGCCGTTGTGAATGTCCTGCACCGACTTCATGCGCGGGAAGGTGAGCCGCGTTTTCACGTTGCCATCGTTGGCGATGTATTCTTCCTCGCCCACCACGATGCCGAAGCGCTTGCCGATAAACAATCCCCATTGCTCAGCGTCAGCTGCCGCGAACGTGTCAAATCCAGGATTACTCTCGTCTATGGCCTGTGCGCAGCCTTTGAACGCGCCGAGGTTCTTCCAGGACAGGTAGAAACAATGCGCGTAGTCCTTATCCTCGCCGCACCAGAAGTCATCCGAGAAACGGCCTGCGTGTTCGCCTTCAACCACGTCGTAAATCAGCTTGACGTAGTTTTTCTCGGTCACGTAGTTAATCGGTCGATTGTTGCCATTCTCGCCATGTGTGCGGACGGCCTGAATCTGGACGATGTACGCGCCTGCGCCCATCCTTGGATACTCGCCGCCGTTAGACACCTGCGCTGCTTCGTATGCAGCCTTGTCGAACAGTCCCATTTATTCCTCTCTTTCTTCCGTTGGTGTTTCCAGATAATGAGCAAACAAGCTCATAAACTGATGCGGATACTCAACATGCTCGTGATGCCTGATGATTTTCAGCGCAACCAACGCGCCGATGTACGCGGCTTTCTCGGTGTCGCTGGTGAACTCGTCGGCTTCGAGCGTTTGATCGTATACGTTGATTAAGCCGTCCATTTCCTCGTATTCGAGACGAACAGACGGCTTGTAATGTCTGACCAGCGCCATGCTAAACAGCGCTCCTTCGAGCCGTCCACGCTTTGAGCGCCTTGATATCACCAGCGTCAAGCTTCGGCTTTCTAGTCGGCTCTGGCAATGACCAGCCAGTCCAGTCGATTTCGTGTCCGCAATCTGGGCAGAATCTAAACTCGTCGGTGATTTCGCGTCCGCAATTCGGGCAATCATAGCCATCGTCCATATCGCCACGCGGTACAACTGGCGGCTTGTTCTGGTTGCGCTTGAGCACAGCAACGAGCGCTTCTGCCTGTGCGCGTTTGTAAGATTCCTCGGTCAGCTTGTTCTGCGTGCGCCGCAATTCGGTTTGCAGCTCGTGGATTGTCTGCTCGTAGGTAGGAGTGGACGGAACGAGCGATATGAACGGCACAAGTGCGCGTGGCTTCATCATTGAGAGTCACCGCCAAAAATAAGATTAACTATTTTGTCAGGAATGCAGGCTGGTTTAAACTCGACGTTTTTTCTGTCTACTTGAAATTTCAGGCGTGAATCGTCAAGCATTTCTATGACGGGATTTCCAGCAAAATCCATTCCATTAATACTGAAAGTTGCAGCTTTGTTTTTCGGAATGTACACAACGCCATCAAATTCAATTCCGTATTCGTTCTTAACCGCAACCTTCAATCTTTCAAGAATCTCTTTGCATTCACTAGCTGATTCACGCAAATCTATATATGCGTTATACAGCTTTGTGTACTCTTCGAGCAGTGCTGCAAATTCGTTCATTGCGCGTCACCACCTTCGTCCACCAACGGCAGCATCGACCAGTAATCACGAATCGCGCTGTCGGCCTGCTTGAGGTCGTTCGGCATAACATCAGGAAGCATGTCAGGCGGATTCTTGAACGGTGTCATTCCGTCTGTGCGCGTCCTGAAAATGTATTCGCCTTTTTCGTAGTCGCTCGTGATAGCGATTTCAAACAAGCCTTCTAGCGTGAAGTGGTTGTCAATCAGCTTGCCGATTGTCTTGGGCTTCAAGCGCCCGTTATCGTCGTACTCAGGATGATGCAGGAAATAGACGATGGTGTCTTTAGGCAGCTGTGAGCGGACGAAGCGCACAAGCCCGACGAAGTTGAAACCGATTGAATTGAACTTGTCGAAGCCTGTTTTGGTGCTGTCCATTTCCTCGAACGACATGAGGTATTGACTGTCATCAATGACGAAGCAGCGCAGCTTGCTAGACTTCATAGCCGCCATGACATACTGGTACGGATTGAACGTGTGACCGTTTTCCGCGTACTCGTAACGCTTGCTCTCCATGTCAGCCACGCTCAAATCGTTGCGGAATGGCAGACGCTTGCCAGCAACCGAAAACACGCCGACTTCGTTCTTCTTGAAGTTGCGCAAGCTGCTAGATTTCCCGCTGCCGGAGAATCCCATTAAAAGTACTGGCACCCCCATGCTAATCCTCCTCCCATAGCGTAGTAAGAGCGTTATGCTTTCCATCCTTGTCAGCCGTGGTGATGTGCGTGTACGGCTTTTCATCGTCCACGCCTGCGATGACCGTCATGCTGATGCTTTCGAGGTCGTAGCGCTTGAGCATGTCGGCAAGTTTGCCAGCAAGCGCGGTCAACTCGACATTCTGAATCGGCATGATCGTGTATGCGTTCGCGTCGATTACCATTGGAACAACACCACCCCAGCGGACAGCACGCAAAACATCGCAACGAACAGCCAGCCAGCCCAGCGCGTGCCGCGTTCGTACTCTGATATAATCGGCTTGTCTTTTCTTGGCGGGAAAGATGCAGACGCGGTGTAGTTGGCGCTATGCCGCGTCAGTTTGTTTCTACGCATGTTTTCACCTGCTTTCATTACTCGAAACTTTCCAGCAAGCCTTGAGCAGCAGCACCAGCGCGTAGGGGTTTGTTTAAGGGCAAACGATTAGAAGCTTCAGATGCGCGGCTGATGCGATAAGCAAGAAGGAAACGACGCACGACAATGCCGCCGAGAGTGATTTGCTGGAATCGCCCAGCAACCCCAAAGCGACAACACTAGCAAGGTGGACATTGGAAGATTGAAAGGCAGAAAAAACAATGCCACGATGCATATAAAGCCGAGCAGTAGCTTATGTGTTGCCGCTTTGGAGCTGCTGGAATTGAATAAATAACGCCGTTTTCGATAGGACAGCGTGACCTCATGTTTACGTGTGTCAAAGCGGCTGCATACATTGGTTTGCACATCCAGGTCGCGTCTCACGCCTGTATACGATGCCTTTCGTGATGCCCAACACGCGCCCTTTTAGCGTCATGGCGTGGACAGTGAAACTTGCGCTAGTCGGTTCGACATGCGAGACGGTCAAGCGAGCAATTCAGAGCATTTGCCAGCTTCACAGCGTTCTCCATGCCCATCACGCTCGTACCGTCCTCGTAGCTCTGAATCGAGCCAATAGGGACAGTGGACACCTCAGAAAGACGCTTCTGGTCGTATCCTTTGTCGATGCGCAAACTCTTGAGCCGTAGAGCAACACGCGATTTGTCGTATGCCATGTTTCACCCCCTAAAAATACGAATCTCGTATATCTATAGCCATATTAGTACGGATTCAGTAATTGTCAACACTTCGATACCCGCGAATCGTATTTTTTGGTAAAATGCAGAACCCCAAGAGAATCGAAGGTGAGAGCATGAAGCTGAACATGAGAAAACTCAGGAAAGAAAAAGGCATGACTCAGACCGAATTGGGGAATTGCGTATCTGCCACAACGCGCCAAATCGGTGCATGGGAACGCGGAGAAAACGAGCTGCCGCTTGATTATGCGTACATGATTGCCGATGCGCTTGATTGCACCATTGACGAACTCGTAAACCGCCCTGACTTCGATTACACGCACTTGAAATCAGACGATGAGCGTAGTCTTGTAGGCTTATATCGTGCATTGCCGAACAGCGGCAAGAAAGCATTACTCTCTGGCCTTCTCGCGTATTTCTCCGTGGAATAATGAGCATCCGCAAACGACAAACCAAAAGCGGCTACGTCTACGACGTTACCGTGTACGTCCACGCTGGCAAGCGCCAGACTAAGACTGTCCACACCAAAGCCGACGCGCTCGCCCTCGAAGCGGCCTGGATAGCCGAACGCGACGCTAAGAGCACGCACAGCGGCACGCTCACGCTCAAGCAGTACATCGCTAAGGTTTACTGGCCTATCGCGTCACAGCGCCTTGCAGCGACTTCAAAAGACACCTACGAGCAAGAGATACGCCTTCGCATCAATCCAGCGCTAGGCGCTCTGCCGCTGCGAGATATCGACCGAGCAGCTATCCAGAATCTAATGGTGGACAAGTGCGCGTCAGCTGGTACGGCTAAAAAGTCAATCGGCGTGCTCAAGACGATTCTTAACGAAGCCATCCACGACGGCTACATCGGCAAGAATTACGCCTGCTCAAAGTTCGCGCTTCCGTCCACGCCTAGCCAGCCACGCGACAACGGCCTGGTATTGTCCACTTTCAGCGAGATACACGCCGCGCTGGATATGGTGGACGAATACGCGACTACCAGCGTGCAGCGCATCGCGTACACTGGCCTACTTCAAGGATTGCGCCCAGAAGAACGCTACGCCCTCGACTGGTCATGCTTCGACCTCGACGCTCAAACGCTCACGATCACTCAGGCACGCATAAAGGCCAGCCCGCTGCATGGTGGCGTGCAGGACAAGCAGACCAAAACAGCCAACAGCAAGCGCACCATACCGATACACCCGCGACTTCACGCGCTGCTACTGTCCACGCCTAGCACACGCTCAAGCGCTTTCATCCAAGCCGCAACAGGTGGACGTATCAGCCCGAGTACCGCACAGCACCGTTGGCGGCAATTCCTACGAGAGCACCCAGACTTCCCACCCGTCACTATCGAGAACATGCGTCACAGCTTCGCAACCGCATATCTAGACGCTGGCGGCCGCATCGAAACGTTGTCGCGGATTCTCGGTCATGCTAACATTTCAACTACCGTCAATCGGTACTTTCGCCCCGACGTGAAAGCGCTTCGAAACGACTTCGACCGCATCACGCAAAAATCACGCATGAATGACGTTTGCGCAGGTCAGCAGCGTGAGTTCGATTCTCCGCGCCTCCACCACTTTGAACAATCGTTATTGCAGGTCATAGCGGAGTATTTCGGCGATTCCGAATAATCGACAACCGAAAAACCGCAACGCCATGACCTGCGACGATGTTTTTACAATCGGGCAAATCGCGCAAATTTCGCGCATGAAATTACTTCAACTTGCCAGCGTTTAGCGCACGTTGCAGCGCCTTCACGGTCGGCTTATCCATCTTGCCAGTCACGTCAACTTTCAGCTGTCTCTGTAGCTCGCTGATGGTCAGCTTGCCGAGCACGCCGTCAACGGCTAGCTTCGCATGAGTGGACGAGTCAGGCTGTGCAGCTGCCGTGTCTGCCTTGCCGTTATAGTGCAATATTCCGTCCCACGGGTAATCGTAGTACGGATTCACCGCCGCTTCGTGTCCTGTTTGATCGCCGCGCTTGCCAGTCGTGCCGCCAGTCTCGGAAATGCTAAATTCTGATAGCTCGTCTGGTACTTGCCGCTGGCACATGGCTACGTGGTCGGACTCGTTAAGATACAAGTCACCAGGAGACGCTATGAAGCTAATCGGCTTCCACTCGAACAGTCCGCTGCCGACGAACACGTCACGCATGTTGCCCGTGTAGGTGGCCTTGCGTATCATGTCGGCGTATTTCGTGCCAGTGAGCGCATCCGCCCACGCTTCGATGCAGCTTGACGAGCAATCGTAATCGCCCACCTTAATCGGGAACGTCACGCCGTCAACTGTCCACGTCTCCTTGTTAGCGCCCCAGCGCTCAGCCCACGAGTAGCCGAAGCGGTCATCGTTAACCATGCGCTTGTGGATATCAGCCGCGACTTGTCCGCGCTTGATTGTCTTGGTGGCTGTAGAAGTGGACGATTCGGCCTTGCCGCCGCCGATGAGCGCTGGAAAGTCCTTGTAGCAATACGATATGTCCACGCGCCCGTCGATGCCGGAAACGAGCGCCATGCTGGAATACTGCCACATGTCGATTGTCGCGCCGACGTTCGGCTTCGTGTGCGGCTTGCCGTCGTTAATGCCGAAGTCGGCTATCCATAGCGTGTATTTCGTCAATCCTGCTAGATAGTTGCGATACCAGCTCGCATACGTGTAGACACCAGCCCAGTAGCCCATCTTTTCGACTTCCGAGCAGAAGTAATCGGATGCTTGACGCGACAAACCCTCGCACCCTGCTTGCTCAGTGTCGAAGTACACTGGATATTGCAGTTTGCGGCCTTTCAGAAGCCGCCTGACGTGCGCTACCTCGCTTCTGGCATGCTCCATCGTATCGGCGTATGAATACAGATACACGCCGTGAGGAATGCCGAGACGTTCGCATTCGCTGAGGTTGCGCGTCCACTGCTTGTCATCCTGCGACGGGTCATCGTCACCATAGCCGCAGCGGATAATAGCGCCGTCGATGTGTGGCTTGACCTTCTGCCAGTCGATAACGCCTTGATGCTCTGATACGTCAATTATTGTACGTTGCATGAATTACCCCCATATAACAGAAAAAACGGGATGCCGCCGATACAGCAGCACCCCGTTAATTCATGAGATTGTTAGTTGTTGCTCCTAATGCATGTCAGATAGCAGTAGGTAAAGAGCGACGAGGTAAGCTACAACACCCGCCGCTATGATCGCAGCGCCCATGTTGGCTACTGGTCATCCTTCGCGTGCAGGCCGAGTGGACTAGCGCCGTCATCGACTTCTGGGATACCTGCCAAGCTGGTCAGAATCGACAAGATGCCAGCAAGCAGCGACGCGCTGCCGACAATCGCCCAGTTGACCTCGGACATGACAACCGCTGTGCCAATCATTGCAATAGCCGTCTGACATACGGTTTTCAGCGCACGCACGCCAGCGGCCTTCCAAAATTCCTTGTTCATGTTGTCCGCTCCTTAGAGTTTCGCAACCTGCTTGTTATACAGATGGTTGCATTCAGATTTCGCTTTGCGTATCGAGCGCAACGCTTCGTCAACGTTGCCGTTCATCTGCTCGCCGTGTGCCTGTTGTAATAGCACTTCTGTGCCGTCAGCCACTGCGAACAGCAAATCGTAGTTGCAAGCGTCGCGTTGCTCGCGTGCCGCGTCGCGTTGATCGCGTTCTTTCGAATTGCGATTAATCAACGCGCCGATAATCGCAACGCCGATAGCTTGAATCGCGCCGATAATTGCCACTAACACCTCTACAGGCATCAGTTCCTTCTTTCTTGTTGTCTTGCATGAGAAAAGCGCCCTGGAGGGCGCTTTAAGCATAGTGAAAGCGATTAGCGGGTCAGCCGCGCGTAGCCCATGCGACCACCCGCCCTTGCGCCGCAGGCGCTATACAAGCCGTATGGCCTGGTAATGCCCCGACACGTTCATCGCGCCGCCGCTGTGCTGTCGCGCCATGACGTAGTAGTCGCCAGCGTCGAGCTGCTGTAGCGACGCGAGAACCAGCTCCGTGCTGATACCGTTCACGGCCTGGGCGATAACGATGCTACGCCTGTCCTTGTTCATGGATGTGCCGTTGGTCGATATGCCGAGACAGCGTGCGCCCGTCGAATTGCTCGGGAACGACACGCCCGCGACGATGAGCCATGTGCCCGACGTCGGCAGCGTGACCTTTGCGCAGGACTTCGCCGTCCCGCTCGCGGTTGCAACGCCGTCCCACGTGCCCGTCATGAAGTCCACGTTCGCGGCTGGGTTCAATCGGGTATAGCTCATAAACTACACCCCCAATCGCAGCGTGTGTTTCAGGATTTCAAGCATCTCTACTCTCCTTCCACAAGCTGCCAGCCAGCGGGATAGTCCGCAGGGCTGAACACGTTCGCGTCAATGGTTGATTCATACACTGGACTATCTGCATCGGGATAGTGGACTTTATCGCCCGTGTTGTACGCATCTTGAGCGCCCGTGGGCTGTCTCCATACGGGAATCTCGCCAGGTTTGGCGATTTCCACCCACAAGCTAGGCGCTGCGTCAGGCGTCCAGTCTGCTTGCGATGTATGGTCTTGCAAGCATTTGTACAGCTTTTCACCGTAGCGCCGCCTATCGCCAGCCTTGTAAGCCGTGTCCACCGCCCATTTAGGGAAGATTTGCGGGATATCAGACGCTTGATCGTCGGTGAGCATCCCTGAAACCTCATCGATAAGCTGTGCCTGCTCTTCGACAATCTCAGCATACGGGTCTTCGACTTCCGCGAAGAACGGCAACTCTGCGATTGCCTCTTCCGACTTCGGGAAGCTCAGCCGAATGTTGTAGTCAAGCTGATGCTCCGTGTTGACCGCCGCATCACCCGCCGTGGAGTGGACGCGTGCGAACGTCTCGCTGTTGGACGTGTGCCTGATTTCTATTACCTCGTGGTGACGGTAAATCACGCCGTCGATTTCAACCGCTCTGTCTAGCATCATCGCTCCTTAGCTCGTGTACCAATATAGTCCGTTGTCGCTGGTGTCCAGCACCATGCACGCGCTCACGCCAGTCGGCGGCGAGAAGCTAGCTATGGCGGTCGTTTTGAAAAGCAGATATGCGCTCGTTCCGCCGACGTTGAACACGCCGCTTGAGTATTCGAGCACGCTCAAGTTGTCGCGTGCGCCCGATGCTGTAGCCGCACCTGTGCCGCCGTGGGCAATGGGTAGCTGTCCACTTGCTACGTCGGAAACGTCAACCGATAGCACGTCGTTAGAAACCGACAAGCCATCGCCGAGCTTCGCGCCGCCCTTCGTGTTCGCGCCCATCGTGGGCAGCGTGTAGTTGTTCGCGTTCGCTTCTATGCCCGCGAGTTTGGTCTTCTCGGCTGACGTGTACGACTCACCAGAAAGCGAGAGCGTATCATCAGCAACGGACAAACCCGCGCCGAGCTTCGCGCCGCCTTTGGTAGTTGCCGACATGGTTGGAATCGGCACGGTTGCACTGTCCACCGATAGCACGCCGTCCGTGATTTCAAGCCCAGTGCCGAGCTGTGCGCCGCCGCGTATCGTGGCAGACATTAACGGCACGTCTTGAAGCACCACGCCTTCCGCAGCTTCTGCTGCCGCTATAGCGCGTTCTGTCGCTTCTATGATGCCGTTGGAGTAGGCAGTGGACGGGTCGGCGCCTTCCTGCGCGTTCTGCAATACGACGAGCTGGAAACGCGACGTGGAGCATATGACTGTATCGCCGCTCAGAATGTCCACGTAGCCGAAGCCGTCGAAGCCGTAGGACGTGGCGGCGTATGTCTCGTCGACGCTGAACGTTGCGACGTTGCCGCTGCGCGTGCCGTTCACGCTGTAATAGCTGTCGGAGTTCGGTAGGCGCATCTCAAGCCGCACGCTGTAGCTGTCCAGGCTGTACGCTATGCCCTCGTCGTAGACGCTCACGACGAGCTGCGTGCCGTTCGCATCGCCCTGACCGAGCCGCACTTGCTGCGGAGTCGGCTGCTTGGAGATATCGAGCGAGATGTATTGAACGTCTAGCGCCATCTAGCACCGTCCCTTCTCAAGTTCCTCGATGCGCTTCTCAAGCTCGTCAACGCGCTTTTCAAGATGCTGGCAGTACGCGACGAGCGGAGCGATCAAACCGTCGTAGCTCAGGTTCTTGAAGTCCTCGTATCCGTGGTCGTTCGATTCGTCCACGAGGTATTCGCCTAGGTTGGTTTCCTCCACGTCCTGCGCGTAGAATCCGAGTTCGCGCCGTCCGAACTTCTCGAACTTGCTGGGCTTGAGCGAGTGGACGAAATCGATGGCTTCTTGCTCTGAAATGTCACCGAGCGGCTTCTTCACGCGCCTGTCGGACGTGACCTGCGTGCTGCCGACGTACGCAGTATTAGACGTGGTGACGCGGAATGCATTGGCGCGGCTTGTCCTGTCGTACCCGTTGCCAACTTCGAGCAGGTTTGAGCTACTGTTCGAATTGAACTTGCCGCATGCAAACTGGTTGGCGCTCGACGTGTTGTTACCCTGACCGCACGCGAACGAGTAATCGCCGCTTGCCACGCACCCGTAGCCGAACGCCACCGAGCCGTCACCAGACGCCTTTATCTTCATGTCTGGGTCGTTTATGTAGAAGTACCCGAACGCGAATGAGCCGTAACCGCTCGACTCGATTGCCGCCACGTCACCGCGAACGGTTGCGTATCCGCCAGCGAACGCGCCGCGACCAGATGCCTTTATGACCTTGTAGTCAGGGTTCCATATGCCGCTGCCGTCAGTCGGGAATCCAGCGCCAGAACCGCACGCAAACGACGTGTTTTCAGCTTTTAGGCCAGTTCCGATATACGAGCCAGCCCTGGACAGCTGAACGCCCGTGTACGTTCTGTAGTCCGATGCGGAGCTGTCCCAGAATCTATGGTTTATTATCGCGCTCGTGTCGCTAAACGTGGCATATTTATCGCCGACTGTCGGCGTGTTTCCGCTCCATGACACCTTTACAACGTCGAAGCTGCCATCTGCGTTCACCAACGCGCCTAATGCTTCGCTTCTCCTGCACACGAGCACGCCATCGTTATATGCGTGAATCATCGCGCCGAACTCGTCAACGGACGCAACAGTCAGAACACCGCTGTCTAAATCCCAGTAATTTCCGCTCGAAGCGCTGCCGATGTAGCCAGTGATGATGTTCGCCGCCGTCACGACCTCAGCTGCGATATGCCCGGATGTGAAAACTGTTTTCCACTCCCACGCTCCCTGCGCGGTCTTGCTGTTGGCAATGCGTATCGTGCCGCCTTTGACCTCGACCACCTGCGACGCTTCGACGGGGTTCAGCGGGTCGGCAACCGCCACGTCGAAAGTCAGGATGCCGTGTCCAGGCACGATGTACGTATAGCCGCCCGTGGCGTTAATTTCAGTGTTGATGCGCTCTAGCAGGTTGTCGATGTACTCGGCAGTGGACATGACCGTCAAATTGTTGTTCACAGCTGAGAGCGACTTGTTCACGTTTGCGAACTTAGACGATATGCTCTCTTCCGCATCGCCGATGACGATTGTGATATCGCGCTCGTTGAGCAGGTCGGTCGTTATAGACCTCACGCGCCCTTGCACGCGGATGCCATCGCCGCCGAACTTGCGGTCTACGACTTGCACAGCATCGCCGAGCGACACGCCGCTAACGTCCACGCCTTCAACGCCTGCTTGTAGCACGTCGATTTCATACGTGACTTTCGGCGTGCAGTACTGCGCAAGCACCGACTCGCCCCACGCTTTCAGGTCAGCGGGGGTCTCGCAGTCGGAGTTCTCGACAATCAACGTCGGATACTCATAACCGCCGTTGCCGTCTGGCAGCTTCGCAGCGTCAACCATTGGCGCATACTCAAGCCAATCAACGCCGCCGTTGACGCTCTCGATGGTGATTTTACGCCCGTAGCCGCCTGCGTCGGTCTGCTCGCCCTTGCCACGTGGGGAGATTCGGCAGAACAGCGGGTCATCCGCTAACGTGCGCTTGACGCTTATCAGGTCAGCTCCGAAGTCGAAGCGACGCATGGCGGTTTGCTCGCCTTGAGCCGCGTACAAGTCCACTGCACGCCCGACTACGCCGCTCTGCGTGCCGATGGTGATTGTCGTGTCAACCTCGCCGCCCCACACGTCCACGAGCGCAGAGAGCGCTTCCCATGCGCTGCGGTCGTACATCGACGCGCCGCCTGTGCTCGTCTGCGTGACCGTGCCGCGAACCCAGCGGCTAGTGGTAGACAATAGCGACGTGAGCGCAAGAGCTGCCGTGGTAGGCGATTGAACGCCCGGCATGACCGAGACAGTAACGCCTTGCAAGTCCTGCTGAACTGACCACACGCAATAGTAAGTGCCTATAGCGCGATTACCGGATGCATGCTCAGCGTCCACGCCTGCCACGACGAACTCACGCCATTTGCTTCGTCCGTCTTGATACAGCATGCGAATGCCCTTGTCGAGCACCCGCGTTGTCGTAATAGTCAGCGAATGTTCGCCGTTGATTTCCTCGCGCAGAATCGCTTCGAAAACGTCAGCTTCCGCAAGCTCGCCAAGCGGGTTTCCTAGGCGGTCGTACAACATCAAGCGTCGCATCAGTACCACCTCTCCACCCATGAGAGCGTAGCTGCGCCAGTGCCGTAGTCCATAGCTATCGTGTGCGTGCCAGGCTCCAACTTGATCCAGTCGGAGTCGAGCGTGGGCAGCGTGAGAGCGTCCTGCACCTTGCAGATGCGCTCTTCGCTGTAAATCTCCACCTTGCGAGATGAGCTGCTGCCAGTAGCGACATGGACGTAATCGGCGTTGTCGAGCTTCACGCCCCATACCTGAGCCGAGCTGTTGCGGACGGCTGAATTAGCCACGACGTTTAGATACGTCGGCGCTGTGCCGTTCACGTTCACCGATACCGAACCGCCAGAAGGCAGCGACGCGGTTTGCGTATCGCCGTAGGCCACGGGGTCAACGAGCGTGAACGTCACTTGTGCCATCTCGCCGCCGATGCCACGCGTGAGGTCAAGCCCAGCGCCGGGGACAGCGAGATAATACCTGTCTGGCGTGTCTGGCAGGTACAGCGGTTTCGGCTCGTCCACCATCAGCCACTTGCCGAGAGTGGACAAGGCCACGCGCCGCGTCTCAGCATCGCCCAGCGCCGCGATCGTGAACGCAACAGTGGACACGTCGTAAGTCAGGCCGACGAACGCCGCGCCGTTCCTGCCGCTCACCTCCCGCGTGTCAGGCTTGGCGTTCAGTATCGTGATTTGCGGGTCACCCCAGACAAACAGCGTCGAGAAGTCGTGGCCGTCGTAGATTAGGCTCATGCTATCCCTCCTGCCGTCTGCCTGTTGATGAGCGTATTGAGTTCAATCGCAACAGCGCGAATGTCTGAATCCTTGCGGACGTTGAACGTGCAATCGTGAATGTCCACGCCGCTTGCTGGCATGTGTTCGGCTATGCCCTTCGCGTACTTGTCGAAATATGGCGCATAGCTAGGCCAGTACATCTCAAGACCGCGCTCGCCGTACCCGTTGCCGCTGCCGCTGATGGTCGCTTCGTCTGCGAAGCCGCCCTTGCCGTACCAGCTGACATACGGAATCGGGACGCGCCAGTCCGCGACGCTAATATCCCAGTATTCGACGTGCGGGCTCGGAAAGTCGATGCTGCCGAATGCGTTGGAGATTCGCGTGCCAAGACCGCTAAACCAGCTGATGATGCGGTCAGGTATTCCGATAATGAAGTTGTAAGCATCGTTAAACGGCTGCTCTAGCGTGCTTGCGATATTGCTCACGATGCTGCCGATACCGTTAATGATATTCACAACGAGATTGTAACCAGCATTGAAGAATCCGCCAATGAAGCTGCCGACTGCGTTCAATCCGCTTTGAATGAGCGAGTTAACCTGATTCATGAACGGGGTCAAGCCGTTTGCGAAACCCTCGACCACTTTCATGAACAGCTGGAAAGCCGCTTCTTGAATCTTCGGATACCATTCGGGGAACGTCTCGACTAGATGCCCGATTAGCTCGATGAGCGCTTGTATGGCAAGCTCAGCGATGACGCCGAGAGCGTTTTTGATGCCCTCGAACATGAACTCGCTGGCAGCTTGTATCTCAGGCTGATGCTGTTCGATGAACTCGCCAGCCATCTGTATGAACTGGTCGATATACGGCTTCAATTCCTCGATTAGCCCAGGAATAGCCGCGAATAGGTTTTGAGCGAACACGAGCAAACGCGGTGCGATGTTCTCCACCGTCACGACGATGCTATCGACCAGTTCTTTTGTGCGTGCGTCGAGGTCTGCATCGCTTTTCATTAGCTCTGTCGTGAAGTTTTGCCAGCTTGCTTGCAGCATAGCAATCGAGCCGCTGATCGTGCCTTCGGCTTCTTTCGCGGTAGTCCCTGCAATTCCCATCTGCTCTTGCATGACGTGGATTGCCTGGATAACGTCGCTGTAGCTGTCAATATTGAACTGAACGCCAGCAATTGCAGAAGCGTCTTTTAGCAAGCGCTCCATCTCGGTCTTGGTGCCGCCATAGCCCAGCTTCAAGTTGTCAAGCATCGTATAATTCTGCTTGGCGAAACCTTGATAGGCATTAGTAATGGATTCCATGCTAGAACCCATTTTATTGGCGTTGTCCGACATGTCACGCATCGCCATGTCAGCAATATCCGCAGCTTGCGCTGTATCGCCGCCAAGACCAGCGAGCAGCGACGCGCTGAACGACGTAACATTTTCCATGTAGTCGTTAGCGGACATGCCAACCGTCTTGAATGCTTGCTGCGCATTGCGCTGTACCGTCTCGCTAGATTCTTTAAACAGCGTGTCGATGCCGCCGACAAGCTGCTCATAGTTCGCGTAGTTGTCGAAAGAATTTTTGAAAACATCGACAAGCGACGAGCCGAGTTTAGCTATAGCGCCTGCTATCAGTTCTCCGGCAGCGACCGCGAACGCACTACCGAAAAACGAGCCTGATTTGCTACCAGAACTTTCGGCTTCACTCTTAAAGCCATCGTCCATTTTCGGCTTGATTGTCAAATACGCGCTGCCGATTTCCTCAGCCAAGTGTTTCACCCCCTCGGCTTCGATAACTCGTTCATGAGTTCGGTGATTGTTAAGACACGCGCTTCCAGAGTTCGCGCTACACGTGTCATCCAAGAAGGGCCGATGCGCTTCGGCTTCTGACCGCGTTTCTTCGGGTCACTCATGCCCCACATGAGCATGACGAGATTGTTGCGGATATCGGCTAGTACGGTGGTTTCTAACGTCCACTCTGCATCATTGCCGAGAATCGCCTTGTGCACACACGACTCACGCGGCAAGTTGGCGAGCAAACAGGCGATGTGATGCGCGGAATGCTCGCCAGCGCGTGCGTGGTCAATGTCGATACCGTAGAAGCGTTGTAGGTCGGCCCGTAGCTCGTCGGGATAGTTCTCTAGCGCGTCAACGAGCCTAGTTAGTTTTTTGGCGCAATGGCCTGCACGAGCTCAGCGGCAAACTGGATAACGTCAGCAGCGGGAGCGTTCGCGCCGCCTGCGTACTCCACGATGGTAGACTTGTCCACGCCTGTAGCTTTCTTGATGAACTCAAACGAGATATCGAGTTTATCGAAAGCTGTCAGCTCGTCGTTATTGAACTTCCTAATCAGCTCGAATGCGCCCCACGACTGAGCATAGCTATCGTCAATCGTGAACTCATGCTCGCCGACCGTGACGTTTCGCAGATTATTCTCCATGTTTGCCGCCTATCTCGTTAAGAAGTCGCGCCAGTGATGTAGGCCACGAACTCAGTCATTGTCACTTCGTTGCTGTCGGCAATTGACTCGAAAGTGAGCTGCCTTCCGTCAACCTGCGTGCCGTCCATCGTCTGTTCGCCGCGCTCGGTAAGCCTGAACGTGCCAGCGTAGCGCTTTACGATGCCAGTGCGCGGAGTTGTTTCGATGACGATAACGACGGGATCGAGAGTCTTGCCGTGATGCTTGATGGTAAGAGAGCCATCAGCGCCAACCGTTACGGCATCAGCGCCCCACATGAGTTTAACCACGTCGGCGTTGCACTGGATAGGCATGAACGAAACAGTCTCGGTGTACTCGGTCACCAGGTTGTAAACCTTCGTGCGGCCTTCCCATGCGCGAATATCCTCGGAGTCACGAGTCTCGGCGATTTGAACGCCTGCATCGCTCGTGAAGCCCAGCAGAGTGTAACCGCTAAGCGCCGTTGTCGCGTCACTCGGCAGCGCGGTATTCTCAGGCGCAACGAAAATAGCGCCAGTAGCTTTAGCAGAGCCAACGGTAACTTGGCTCGCGTCCATAGTAGCCATGCAGCTACCTCCTTATTCTGTTATCAAGTTGCAAGTAACGTCCAGCACGAGCTGATAGCGCGGGAGCCGCGTTTCCTCGTCCCAGAACGGATAAGGGCCAGCGTTTACGCCTATGCGGTTAACGCCAGCGGGAACAGTGGACAAGAGCGCTTCGTTTCGAATTGCGAGCGCCATCTGCTCTGCTTCCGCTTCGGTCTGCGCCCACGTCTGTATAGCGATGGTCGGATGGTCTACCAAATCGGCAACGTATCCGCCCGTTCGCTCCACCGTGACGAACTGAGAACCCGATGCCGGCGGGTAAGTGGACGCTGCGTAATTCAGGCCAGCGAGCCATTTCACAAACTCTTCTGTAACGCTGTACATCGTCCACCCCTTAGAGCGCCTTTAGCATCGTGTTGTGCAAGTGGTTGTCTTTCATCGCCGCGTAGTTTTCGGGATGCACTATGCCGACTGGTTTTCCGCCAACACGTCTAACATCGCCGCCGTATTTCGGCTGCGTGCCGCCCACTGCTGGCGATTTATGATCGCGGTGGTATTTACCAGTTCGGTATCCAGAACCAAGAGCGTTAGCCTTTCCGACAACGCTCTGCGTGATGATTTGAAGCTTGCTCTCTGTGCCTTCCGCGCTGTCAATGGCCTTGCGAACCTTCGCATCGTCTATGACGATTTGGATATCTTTAGCCATGCGCGTACTCCACTTCTACTGGCATATGCCAAGCGGTCGGCGTGTTCGCGTCGATGTACTGACCAGGAGAGCCGATAACGCGGTACGTGCCGCCCCACGGGTCAGGCAGCGTGATTTCGCAACCTTCCAGCGAGCCAGTGAACGACTTCGGGAAGTGAAGCGAGTACGCCACCTGAACGCCAGCGGGGCGGGATGCTTCGAGGTCGGACGTTGCGCCAGGAGAGACAAGCACGTTGTTAACGGTCGATGCCGTGAACGTAATGACGGGATTGCCGAAGCGGTCAGTCGTGCTGCTGCTTGGCGTGTTGACCGTGACAGTAACGCCTTTAATCGTCATCGTGTTCACCCGCCATCATTGGGCGAATGGTGCCGATGTAGCTTGACGTGATACCAAGCAGGCGCTTCTCAATCTTCGTGAGGTACATATCCCCTGACGGGTTCGCATACGTGAATTGTTGCGTGTACGGCCCTGCCGTCATGGACATTTGCGAAGCGCCAAATGCGTCAGTTTCAGACGCGCTCATTGCGCGAATGACCATGTTGCAGCAGACAGCTTTTAACAGCTCTGCCTGCTTCGTGTCAGTAGCGTCAACGTCCACCAATTGCTCAAGCATCGCGCTAGCATCGTCAATAAGGACGCTCGCACGGCCCTCTTCCGCTGTGGACAAGTCACGCCACCTTGCTTCAATGTCAGATACCAGCGCGAATGCCATCGTTACTGCTCCTTTGGTTTCGCCGTGCGCTTTCGCGTCGTGCGCTTCGGTTTGGGTTTCTCGTCGGGATTAGGAGCGACTTTCTGGTAGAAGCCGTTAGCCATCAGGTGCGCCGTTGCTTCGTCCGTGAAAGTCTCGACCTCCGTACCTGTTTGCGGATTGACGAGAATCATGGTTAAGCCGTGGTGCCAGTGGCAGTGCCAGTCAGCTTGACGAACGCATTAGCGTCCATAACGCCAAAGGCCAGCTCTGCTTCGACGCGGATTGCGAAGCAATTGCGCTGCCAGAGGTTAATCTGGTTCGTGCCGTCGTTGATCGTGGCTTCCTCGGAAATGGAGAAACCGATTTCGTTAACCATGCCCCAAACGGCCTGCGACCAATCGCCAGCAAAGCCGAGCACGTCGTTATCAACGCCCTGCTTATATGCGCGGCGGGTGCGAACGACGGGGGAGCCGAGCAGCGAGCCGATAACGCGATCATCGGTTGCGTTCGGAATGAAAATCGGACGGCCCGAGCTGTCAACGGAGCCGAGCAGAACAGCGTCGGCCTTCGGAGACATTGCCCAGCCAGTCAGCTCTGCGTCGGTCGTGGCGATGGTGGACAGGACGGAAACGAGGTTCTTGTATACCGTCTTGCCGCCCGTGGTGTCCTCGATGTTGACAGCCGTCGAGCTGGTCAGAACGTCGAAGCCAGAGCCAGGAGCAACGCCAGCAAAAACCGTCTCGTCAAACTTCTTGCCGATGCTGTTCGGCAAGCGACGCGCAAGCTCTGTATAGACGGCAGGCAGGTCACGACGGAACTCGTTGGAGAAAATCTCGATAACAGCAAGCTTGTGCGGAGTGAGCACCTTGCCGTCGAGCGAAGCTTCGCTAACGGCCTTCTCAGTGGACTCAGCCACCCAAGCGGCAGCAGCGTCGGCGGTAATCATCGGGATGGTGATGCCGGGGCCAGGGAGGTTCACGCGACGAGCCAGGCGCATAATTGCGGACTCTTCGAGAGCCTTCGCCCAGATTTCAGCGCTGACTTCCTTGGGGAGAATCTTGGAAACGTTAGAAGAACCGCGATTGAGGTCAACGGGAGTAGTGGACAGTGCCATTTTTTCACATCCTTTTCAGTTTGGTTTACTTGAAGAACCCCTGCGCGAAATCCGCGAACAACTCGCCGTTGTCTTTCGGCTTGTCATTGCCGCGGATGATTCGAGAGCCGCCCAGCGCGGTCGGTGCGCTTGCCACGTGCGTCTCTTTCGCGTAGGTCTTTGCGAAGTCGGTCATGGCTTCTTCGTCTGCGCAGAACATGAGCATTTCGAACGGCACGCCAGTCTCAGACGCTAGCCGCGTTGCTGCGTCCACTTTCGCCTTCTCAGCCTTGAGCTGTGCGAGTTCCGCTTCTGCGGCTTCTGCGCGTGCGTTCGCCTTTTCCTGTTCTGTCATCTGTGCCGCTTTGAGTTTTTCCAGCTCGTCGGCTGCGCTCTGGTTGGCTTTCGCCTTCTTTTCCCAGTCGCGCATGTGGTTGCGCATCTCGTCGTATTTCGCTTTCCAGTCCGTTTCGGACTCTTGCGCTTCGACTTCCTGCGCGGTCGTGGTTTCGTCAGCCATGACAGCTCCAATCCGCCCTTTTCGGGCATAAAAAAAGCCAGCTTTCCGCTGGCATCCAACAAAAAAGCCGCCCATTTCGGACGGCTAGAAAACAGCGTGTATGCTGTTGTTCCCTAGTTAATAAACTTGCTCGATACGTCTCAGCATGTGACCGCAAGCGACGCGGGTATCTGCGTGCAGCTTGATTCCCTCGTTACGGCAGGACTCGCAGAAGAACAAATCCTCGGAAAGCATTCCGATGCCTTGCCCGTAGTCCACCCAATCGAACCACGGATAAGGCACTTCGTTGAAAACGCTCGTCTTAATCAGGATACAGCCCATGCCGCCGCCGTGAATCTCGATGAGGTACTCGCCGTTATCGCGCTTTTCGCGCAATTCTTGAGCTGTATACTCGCTTTCGAGCGGATAGCCGAAGTAATGGCTTCCATCTGGCTTCTGTAGCTTACAGATGCACGTGCGTTCGGTTACTGCGTTAGTGGACGAATCGCGGTGCATGTAGAAACCGCTGCACACGTCAACGTCGTGCGACATGAGGTTAACCAGCGCGTCACATGGTGGCGTTACGTCACTGTCCACCATCATCACGTAATCCGCGCCGATTGCAAGCGCTTTCTTGGCTATGTTGTTTCGAGCTGTCGCGCAATCGTAGCCGCGGACAAAATCGAAGATGCATTCATGTTCGCCTTTGTCCATGTTGTAAATCGATTTAAACGTGTCAGGCGTGATGTTCTCAAATGTCGGAACCGCAATCAGCACTTTAGACATAGCGAACACTCTCCCACGGTAGCTCTCGGTAATGCTTCTTGTACTCAAGACGCGGCAGCTTGTCGCAATCCTTATCAGCCCATCCCAGATAGTGCATGACAGCGGGATTGTCGGTAAATCCGCAAGCGAAGTTTTCGTTATAGCGCTGATCGATTGCGACGACCTTGCCACGCATCGCGCCGAACACGTTAAGCGCGTCCTGTTCCACCGCGCCTGCCTTGTGGCTGTTAATCCACGTCTGTAGTTGCTCCTGCGCGTTGTCAACTCGCATCTGCGCGAGATTGAACATGCAAATACCGATGTTGTAGTACACATCAGCGTAATATGGATTGTAGCCGCTGTATTTCTCAGGCACCGCAGCGAACCATTTGCCCGTCAAGTCAACGTCCCACAATGGCGCAAGGTCATCTAACACGATGGTATCAACGTCGAGCTGTAGCAGCGTATCTACATCCTCGAATAACTCAGGGTAGCAGACGCGAACTAGCGCCATCTTCGTCCAGTGCGTGTTAGCGTTCGGCCCACCATCGGGAAACGCCCAATGCATGTAGTCGTGGACATTAACAACTTCAATAGGTACAGAGTCAGGACAATCAAACGGTATCTCATCGTCTTCGAGCATCAAATGGATGCAATCGACCTGCGTATGGTCAAGAAGCGACTTCATAGCAGCGGGTATCTGGTCGTACAAGTTGCGGGTAGCGCCGTATACGACGTGTCGCATGATTAGCCTTCCAGTCTGTCTTTAAAGAACTCAGCCCAATAAGGATTCTCGCGATTGAATATCTCAAGCTGCTCTGGCGTTAATTCGTGCGGATAATCTTCGAATAAGTTAAAAACTCGCTTTTTGTCGAACGAAAACAAAAATCGTCCGACATACTCGGTGTCTGTTGTCCACCAAATCACATCAGGCTCTTCTTGTTTGTAAAAATCACCTAACGCCACCGCCAGCACCCTTCTGTTGTTCGCTTTCAGGCGTGTTTATATAACCCATCAGCTCTAAAAATTCAGAATTGTTAGATAACGTGTCACCGTCAATCAGTATAGCGTCTTGGTCGATTCTTATACCAGCAACAGAGCTAGTACGGGTACAGCCGAATCTTTGTCTTAGAGCAGTGTTTGTAAGCGGATGCCATCCGTTGTCTGTTTGTGATTGAAGCTCTAAGTAGTAATACGAACCATCACGTTTTTCGATAACTGATGCATGTTTGCCTACGGATAAATAGTAACGTTTTCCTTCTTCTGCGTGCTCTACTGCCTTTCCAGCAGCGGTGAATGCGTTTCTGTGAACCTCAGTGAACGATTCAACTCCGTCGATAGTTGTCACTTCTTTAATGTGCCCATTCCTTGCAAAGAACTTGCAACTAGAACCGCCGCGGAAGTCTCTAACAACGCTGCCGCCCTTGTTTGCAAAGTATGCAAACGCAAGTGACGAGCATGAGCCTGTTGTTCTATCTCCACCGCCAAGTATCTCAACAATTTCAGAAGTGCTAGGCGTTTTACCCCATTTACCAGGTTCTATATACTCGTTAATCGGATACATGCGAGCTTCAAGAAGCATAAACTCACCGTTTGTTAACTTGCTTCTTATCGACTTCATTTCTTCGTCAATATTGCTAAGTTCATTACGCAATTGGTTCTTGCGTTCGGTGTCGCTCTCTTCTCTGAGCTGGTTGTATATATCTGAGCGTTTTTCTTTTGCTGTCAAGTATTCGTTAAATACAGCATCGCGATTACTTGTTCCGCTTGGTCTAACGCTTTCAGCTTCGGCATTCTTATACTTTTCAGGATGCTTCCACATGTCGTAATACAGCGCAGGGTCATACCCTTGTACCGCTGGATTCTTCTTATCCCACGACGGCACGATGCGACAATCACAATGGGCATGAGAATGTGAAGCTGATTCCTCAGACAGATACGCAAACCCACGCGACGCAAGCATGATGCACCATTCGCACGTCTCAGCGCCAGCGGGAACACGCGCCCATTTCGGCTTTTTCGGGTCTTTCTTCGCGTTGTACGCCACGCATTCGTTAGCAGCTCGCCGCGTCTCGTAGTCGATTCTGTCCACGCATTTGCCGATGAAATCACCGAGCGGCTTTTCCTCGACTAAATCCTGCGCGAACGCACGCACCGCACCATCTGTCGCGTCAGGTATGCGCAAGCTTTGCGGCTCTGCTTCGAAATCGTCCACCACGCCAAAGCGCACACGCAAACCGTCGTAGAAATCAGCGGCAAGCTGTGCGGCTACCTGAGTGGACGCGCCGCATGCTGGCTGCATGACGGCTATCACCGCATTTCTGATCGTGGCAACGTCTTGCGTGTAGTCGATTTGCGACAAAGCATCGGCAAGCTTACGCCGCGCCTGCTCTGAAACGACGTTCAGCGTGTTGCTGTAGTTCTCGATGTACTTACGCGGTATTTGCATTCTGTCCACCACCGAACAGCGCTGTTACGGCAGCATTCGCCGCTTCTGCTTCGGCGTTCGCCTTGATTTCCTGCATAGCCTTCTTGCGCATGTCCTCCGCGAATCCGATTTGCTCGAAGAAAACGTCTGTGCCAGCAAAGCCAGGAACCACGCTAGCAATCTTGACCATTGCGTCAGTCTGCGAAACGACAGACGGCATCGCGGGATTGCGGAAGTCAGGCATGAAGTCGGTTTGTGCTTCGCTGAGTTCGTCCACTGGTACATCCAGCTCGCCAGCAAGCGCCATCGATGCCAGCACTTTGAGCGATTCGCGAGCGCTGTCGTTGAAGTCCTCGCATTCGATGATTAGCGGTTCTGACGCTGCGTAAATCGCTTCTGCTGACGCTGGTTGATCATGGATAACGCCGAGCGTGCTAATCGGTACGTTTGTCTCACCAGAGAACCGCGCCGCCAGACTACGCATGTAGTCGGTATGCGGCTGCATCGAACCTTGCGATAACTGCCCAAATTCGGGGATATCGCCGTTCTCGTCGCGTCCAACCGCGAAGATGTTGCCGATGTAGGCTTCCCACTTGGTTTTGCCGCCTGGGTTGTTCGGGTTTGCAAAGGCGTTAGGGTCAGCACCAAGCAAATACTTTTGCGGGGAAGTGAAGAACTCAGCGCTAATTTCAGTTCTCAGCGCTTCACGCACCGCAGAATCTGTGATGCTCATAACAGCGCGATTGATGCGCGACTGACCGAACGGCTTTTTGAACGTCGGACGGTACACGAGCGCTTCCATTGCGGGTCTGCCCATGCGATAAGGCTGCGCTTCCCAGTCCCACCAGCCGCCAGCAGTTAGCCAAGCGTGGACAGCTGCATTGTCGGTGTACATGGTGACTTCTGATGGCATTCCATCAGCGAAAGCGTCCACCACCATGCCGTAAGCTATGCGGCCTTTCGAATCGTCCCAACGTGCCGCAGCGTGCTCTGCATCGTAGAAGTCGATACGGCTGCGCTTGTAGTCATCCATCGTGACCGTTGCGAAGCTGCACGAGTGGATTAGCGTTGACTGCGTAGCTTGGCGGTACTTCACTCGCAATCGGCTGCGCTTGTCCACTCCATCAAGCATGGCCTGCGTGTTCTCGTCGTTCGCCGTGAAGCCGTCGAAGCGGCAACGAACCGCCATCGTGTCAACGGCCTTTTGGGGCCATCCCACGATTGTCTCCACGTCTAGCAGCTGTGGCGGGATTGAGATGCCAAAGTCTTTCAGCACGTTCTTTCCGTTGTAGTAACGCATCCTAATCTGATTGCGCGGTATCTTAGCCGCCCACAAGCCTATCAAGTCTGCGAGCATGAACGCCCACTCTTCGGGGAAGTCCCTGCCGAACTGCGGCGAATACTCGATATAATCGCCCTCGCCGATTTTCTTCCATACGGATTCAGGCTGTGGACTATCGTTTAGCTTCTGTCCACCTTTGCCGTCAGGGTAATTGTCTGGCGTGAATGCCATTAGAAAACTACCGCCTTTCTACCGGGATTGCGTTTCGTGGTTCGCACTGCCCATAGAGCAAGTGCGCAAGAAGTAATCCGTTCTGCGAAATCGCCGCCGAAAACGAAGCCGCTCTTTCCGATTTGCACGCGAACAGCTCCTAGAGCAGCGTTTTCCAGCTCTTCATCGTCCAAATGCGTTATCTGCCTATCACGTATCGCGTTTAGCATCATGCCAGCAGCAGAAATCACGTTACCTGTGCTTGTTGGCATGACAATCTTCTTCGATACGCCAGCGCTAACGAGCCGTTTTAGCAAATCGTCGGCATCTGATTTACCATCAATCGCAATTGCGGCTGTTTGCTTTAGACGGTTCTCATCTGATAAAAACTCTTCTAACCACGTAATACCAAGTGCCATCGGCTCTTCGCGTATGAACTCGACGTGTGCGTTATCGCCGTTAAGAACGCATACAGACAATGCAACGTACTTACCATCACCCGTGAACTTAACGCCGTAGGCAAGCTTTTCCCAAGTTTCAGGAGCATCATCAACTGTTGTCCCTGTCCACTCTTCGCGAAGTATCAGCTTGTCAGCATCCTTGCGTTTCGTGAACCATCCTAGCCGTTGATGTGCGAACTGTTCAGGCTCCAAGCTTTCAAACTCTGCTTCAACCGTATCGGGATGCAATAAGATACCCCAAGACGGATTAACGCGAACCCACAAGTCACGATTAGCAATATTCGGTAGCTCGTAACTGCATCCGCAGCTCCACTCCGTCCACGCTGTCCGTTTAGTCCTGCCAGAAAGCGCATCATCGCGGATACGCTCGAAAACAAGCCCGTAATCGTTCTCTTCTGGTGCGTTGCCGTTGTATATCGTCTGTGGCCCTCGACGTGTTCTGCAAGCAGATATCGCGCCGAGAAACGAACCTTGTGATTGTGGCTCCAAATACTGCGACTCGTCAAAGATAAGCAATGAGCCATGCTGACCATTGCCGCCATTGCGCGTGCGTGCGAGAAATTTCATCTTCGCGCCGCTTTTAAGTCGTATCTCTTCGCGTCCGAGCGCCGTCCTGATGCCGTTAGGCGCTAGAAACTTACGCAACTGCTTTGTGTCCATCAGTTGCGCCATTTCTTCAAACGTTTCTGTAGACGTTTTCTGTAACTGCGACGTGTAGATCACGGTACCGTCATAGAAAAGCATCTCAGCAGCAGCACGTCCTTGTATGCAGCGCGTTTTTCCTTGCTGTCGGCTCGTCTCATTGCCCACGATAGGAGCACTCCAACGCCCATCTATACCAATGCCCATCCACGCTTCGAGCATGAATGCTTGCCAGTCCATGCACTCAAAACCAGCTTCACTCAGTAAATCCAGCGTGTCTAGCACGTCATTGGTTACAAACTCAGGGATAACGTAGCTAGTCGGTATCTGGTTTCCTGTTGCGTAAGATGATGGTAGCAATCTCGTCATCGTTGTCTGTTCCGCTTTCGAGAGCGTCAATCTTGATAACCGTTTCACGGTATTGGCGTGCAAGTCCGGGCATAATCTTCAAATCGTCAGGATTGCCATTCCTGCATGAATCAATTTCAAGCGCCAGCCGTTCAGCCAGCGTTCGTAGCTCGTTTAGTAAGCCGCTGCCGTTCGCCGCCATCATCAAATGGCCCATGAAAACTCCTTGTGTGTAAATAACCCT
>Ga0310690_10001804_pt1 | contig 37086 bp, 35 predicted proteins | sample AusTroGonzalo_MG_2_FD_207661 | JGI IMG/M metagenome (GOLD analysis project Ga0310690, IMG submission 207661) | Bovine rumen microbial communities from tropical cattle in Woodstock, Queensland, Australia - Gonzalo_04 (v2) (version 2) | ecosystem: Host-associated > Mammals > Digestive system >...
CTCCTTTTATAAACCCTTTAATAATCTATCATTTATGCTTACTACTTCATTTCTTAACTCGATATAGTTTTCATTAGATACTACTACTCTATTTTCATTAATGACATAACCATTAAGTAAGTATTGTTTAAGAATCGAATTTGCCCATCTTCTAAATGATGTGCCTCTTTTAGAATTAACGCGATATCCAATTGAAATAATGAATTCTAAATCATATAAAACAACCGGCTTATCAGAAAAAGGAATTTGCATTTTTTGCAAATTGATTTCTATGCATTCTTTTTCATACATTATATTTTTGATATGTCGTGAAATTACGGAAATATCTCTTCCATATAAATCGGATATTTGCTGTTGAGTTAACCATACCGTATCTTCATTAGGTGATACTTTCATATCTAAACTAAAATCGCCATCTTCAAATTTAATAAGTTCATAGTTGTTTTCTTTATTATTCATATTTTATCCTCCTTTCCAGTAAGTCGCAAATTTTGCGAATTACTCTCTTTGATTAACTCCTTTTCTTTAAAAATATTTGTTATATGCTTGAGTATTGTTTTATAGTCTCTTTCAAATAAGATTGCAATTTCTTGAGCATTTAACCATACCGTATCTTCATTAGGTGATACTTTCACATCTAAACTAAAATCGCCATCTTCAAATTTAATTAATTCGTAGTTGTTTTCTTTTTTATCCATATTTTATCCTCTCAATAAAAAATAAATCACTCATATATATAATTAAAACTTAAGCAATAAATTTCTTATTCATTTTAAACAATTCATTACTTGATAGATGATTTAGTTTCTATTTTTAAGATTAAATTAGTTTATTAAGGACTTGATTTATGGTATAATGTGATATAAAGGTGGTAATATGGGATTATTTAGTATATTTAAAAGTAAAGCAAAGAAAGAAGAAGCAAAGAAATATCGTATCGGTATGGAAAAAACTCGTAAGAGTGGCTTAGCAAGGTTATCTAACTTATTCAAGAGTTATAACGAAATTACTGAAGATTTATTTGATGAATTAGAAGAAATCTTTGTTATGGCTGATATGGGTGTAGAAACTGTTGTTAAGTTTATTGACGAGTTAAAAGATGATGTTAGAACGAAAAATATAACTTCAGCTAGTGACTTACAACCGATAATTGTGGATAAGATGTTTGAGATATATTTAAAGGGTGAAATCGTAAATTCAAATTTAAATGTATCTAAAGATAACTTAAACGTATATTTATTTGTAGGTGTTAATGGCGTAGGTAAAACTACGACTATTGCCAAAGTAGCATATAAGCTTAAAAAAGAAGGTAAGAAAGTACTTGTTGCTGCAGGGGACACATTTAGAGCAGGAGCAACTGAACAATTAGAAGTTTGGGGTAAAAGAATTGGCTTTGAATGTATAACGGGAGCTGAAGGAGCTGATCCATCAAGTGTTATATTTGATGGTATTAAGAAAGCTAAAGAAAAACATTATGATTGTTTACTTTGTGATACAGCAGGTAGACTTCAAACTAAAGTTAATCTAATGAAAGAATTAGAAAAGATTAAGCGCGTAATCAGCCGTGAAGTTGAAGGTGCTCCTCAAGATACATTACTTGTAATTGATGCTACTACTGGTCAAAATGGTCTAAATCAAGCTAAAGCATTTATTGAAGCTACTGATGTAAGTGGTGTAGTCCTTACTAAGTTAGATGGTACTGCTAAAGGTGGAATCGTATTAGCTATTAGAGATATTTACAATATCCCAATTAAGTTTGTTGGGTTAGGTGAAAAAGTCGAAGATTTAGAATACTTTGATGTAGAGAAATATGTATACGGATTATTTGCGGATATGATTGATGGAGAAGATAATGACTGAGTTTGAAAAGAAAGAATATTATTCTTCATTATATGATTTATATAAAAATCTATTAACCGATAAGCAAAGAAGTTATTTTGAAGATTATTATTTTAATGATTTATCATTATTTGAAATAGCTGATAATGCGCATGTTAGTAGAAATGCAGTACATGATCAATTAAAGAAAGTAATTGATAATTTAGGTAATTATGAAAATAAATTAGGATTATTAAAAAAAGAAAACAAACTAAATGAATTATTAGAAGAATATGCAAGTTCTAATAATAGTGAAGTATTAGATTTAATTAATAAATTAAAGAACATGGAGTAAAACTATGCCATTTGAAAGTTTGTCAGAAAAGCTCCAAATGAGCTTAAGACGTATCACTGGTCGTGGACGTCTAAATGAAAATGATATCGATGAGATGATGAAAGAAGTAAGATTATCGCTTCTTGAAGCCGATGTTAACTATAAAGTCGTTAAGATGTTTGTTAACGAAGTTAAAGAAAAAGCATTAGGCGAAAAGATCATGAAATCTCTAACTCCTGGTGATCAAGTTGTTAAGATTGTTCACGATGAGTTAAAGAAATTAATGGGTGATGAAGAAGCGAAAATCAATTATGCTTCATCAGGTCTATCTACGATTATGTTAGTAGGTTTACAAGGTGGTGGTAAAACTACACACTGTGGTAAGCTTGCTTCTTACCTTCGTAAAAAAGATGCGAAAAGACCATTGCTTATCGCTGGTGACATTTATAGACCAGCTGCCATTGACCAATTATGTCAAGTAGGAAAGCAGTTAGGTATTGAAGTCTACCAAGAAGGTACAAACAAAAAAGTAGTTGATATCGTTGAAAATGGAATTAAATATGCTAAGAAGATGAATAACGATTTAGTTATCATCGATACAGCTGGTCGTCTTCATATTGATGAAGCACTAATGAATGAGCTTGATCAAATTGAAAAGAAGATTCATCCAAATGAAATCTTACTTACAATTGATGCAATGATGGGTCAAGATGCCATCAATGTCATCACAACATTTAACGAGAAACTTCCAATTACTGGCTGTATTCTAACAAAGATGGATGGTGACACTCGAGGCGGTGCTGCTTTATCAGTAAGATATTTAACTAACATTCCAATTAAGTTTATTGGTGTTGGGGAAAAGTTAGATCAAATTGAAGTATTCCATCCTGATCGTATGGCAGATAGAATCTTAGGTATGGGTGATGTAGTTAGCTTGATTGAAAAGGCTACCGAAAACATCGATGAAGATGAAGCCATGAAGATCATGGAAAAGATTCAAAAAGGTACATATAACTATAATGACTTCTTAAAGCAACTTAAGTGGTTAAAGAGAATGGGATCAATGAAGAGTTTACTTTCAATGATTCCTGGCCTTGGTAGTAAACTTAAAGACTTAGATATTGATGATAAACAATTCACAAATATTGAAGTTATCATTTCATCTATGACACCAAAGGAAAGAAAGAACCCTGATTTAGTTGCCAAGAGCCCATCGCGTAGAAATCGTATATGCAAAGGCTCAGGTAGAAGTTATCAAGAAGTTAATGCATTAACGCGTAAATTTGATGATATGAAAAATAGTCTAAAGCAAATGGCTGGCATGGACCCCGAAAAGATGGGACCAAATGCCCGTCCACCGATGCCTACCCAAAAAGCAAGAAAAGGTAAAGGCAAAGGTAGAGGCGACTTTAGAATTAGATAGTAGGTAAGTTATGCAAGAAAAAGATTATAATGAAAATTTAATAGAAGATACTTCTAAAGAAGAGGCTATAGTTAATACTAGTGAAGAAGTAGTTGAAGTGACTACGGAAGTAGAAACTGAAGAATCTATAGAAGAAGTTCAAGAAGAAACTTTAGATAGTTCTAGCAAAGATGATTATAATCAACTTGCAAATGAAACTGATACTAAAGTTAAAGAACTTCTAGAGAAACTTGATTTAGATATTGAAAAATATAATAAGGCTCATTCAGATGAAGCTGAAGAGAAGAAAATATTAAATAGTCGTAATTTAGTTTTACGATTAAAGAAAGGCCAAATTGATAAAGTTATCAATGAAGCAAAGGCCTCTATTGCTTCTTTAGAAAAAGAATGCTTTGATAAGATTAATCATTTAGAAGCTGAAATTGTAAAACTAGAAAAAGAATATAATAGCGTAGTTAATGAAGCTGAAAAGAAAGCTAAAGCTGAAGTTAGAAAAATTGATGATGCGATTCTAGCACCTAAGATTAAAGATGAAGAAGAACCAATTGATTTAATCACAGCTACTGATGAAGAAATTGATGCCCGTCATTTAATTGAAGAACAAAAGATTTACGATTTACGCCTTGATGGCATTACTAATATCGCTAATCTAAAAAGAGAATATTATACAACTAAGTATGAAAGCGAAAAGAACTTCGTCTTAAAGAAAATAGAATTAAAGCGTGAGATTGAAACTTTAAAAAATAAAGAAGATGAAGAAGTAGCAAATCTTCGCCATATCATTAAAGAAGAATCAGCACGCTTAAGAGATGAAGAATATTTTACTAATCATAATGCGATGTTAAATATAGCTGCTACGAAATATAAGAATAAAGTTTATATTGAAAAGCTAAAAGAGAAAACATATGCAGCTATTAACAATCTTTATCTAGAAAATGATAAAGATGAAAATACCATCCTTATTCATAAAGAATGGTATTTAGTAAAAATTAGTGAAGTTGATAGTGCTAAAAAATTAGCTAAGAAAGAATACCTAGATAGTATAGATAGTCTAAATCAAGAAAAGAATGATTATGCTAATACTTATACTAAAGGTTATTTAGTAGAAGTTAATGACTTTAAAAAAACAATGGCTGTTATTAAAAGAAAGCCAAAGTTAATTAATGATAAATATGATAATTTAGTAGAAAGTGAAACAAAGAGAATTGATACTGAATATAAAAATCATATTAAACATATTGAGATAGAAGAACAAACTAAAAAATTAATGTGTAAAAAAACTAACAATAGTTAGTACTATTGTTAGTTTATACTAATCTCTTTAATGATTCTTTGATTAATGATTCAATTGTATCATTCAAATGATCATTTAAGAATGGATCTAGTTTTTTAAGTTCTTGAGCGGAATAGCCTAAAGACTTAAGCGCATCCTTAACAGTTCTAACTGTTGGGTGATCTGGGCTGGTTTCAGCTTCTTTAGCTAGTTTACCTCTTAAGTCTAGGATGATTTGGCCACTAGCTTTAGGGCCGATGCCTGGGAACTTTTGTAAGTATTTCGCATCGCTATTGTTGATTGCTGCACGCAGGCTTGCAGGGTCATCGTTAGCAATGATGGCAAGAGCGCTTTTAGGGCCGATGCCGCGAACAGATATTAATTCTAAAAATAGGTTACGCATATCAGCGGTTTTAAAGCCATATAATTCATATGCATCTTCGCGAACATGTAGGTGCGTATAAATCTTTAATTTTTCACCTACTTGGTATGAATATGGATTCGGTGTTCTAATGATATATCCGATGCCGTTATTTTCTAAGATGATAGCGTTAGGAGTTACTTCACTAACGACGCCAATGATATGATTGTACATAAATTACCTCACTATTTACATTAACATTATATATTATAGATTATAAATTTGCAAAGAATTAAGGAAGGTATTACATGGAAAACATCGATACTAATTTAATTAACAAACTTAATACAATTGATGAAGCGGATGCAACGCTAAGACCGCAGAAGTTAGCTGATTATGTTGGCCAAGAAAACATGAAAGAAATGTTACATGTTTTTATCCAAACAGCAATTAAAAGAGAAGAATGCTTAGACCATGTATTACTATATGGGCCTCCAGGACTAGGTAAAACGACTATGGCGCATATCATTGCTAATGAAATGCAAACTAATATTAAAAGTGTTGCTGCCCCTTCTTTAAAGCGAGTTGGCGACCTAGCAGCAATTCTATCTAGCTTAGAAGCAGGAGATGTATTATTTATTGATGAGATTCACCGCTTACCAAAAGTAATTGAAGAAGTACTATATAGTGCGATGGAAGATTACTCAATCGATATTATCGTTGGTAAAGATTCTACAGCATCTACAATCAAACTAGACTTGCCGCCATTTACACTAATTGGGGCAACTACTAGATGCGGAGACATTGCTTCTCCTTTAAGAGATCGTTTTGGAATCGTCAGTCAAATCAATTATTATAATGCGGATGACTTAGCTAAAATCATTATGCGTACATCAAAGATTTATAATTACGATATCACGCAAGATGCCGCTTATGAAATTGCAAGACGTAGTAGAGGTACACCGCGTATTGCTAACAGGTTATTTAGAAGAGTTAGAGACTTTAACCAATACGTTAATCCAAATTCTAGCGTAATTGAGTTAGATATTACAATGATGGCACTTAAAAAACTTGATATCGATGCACTAGGCTTAAATAAAACTGACCACGATTACTTAAAGACAATTATTGAAAAATTTAAAGGTGGCCCAGTTGGCTTAAATTCGATTGCGGCTTCCATTGGTGAAGAAGCAATCACTCTAGAAGATGTATACGAACCATACTTACTTCAAGAAGGATTTATCGTTCGTACAGCTAGAGGTAGAATGGTCACCGAAAAAGCTAGACAACATTTAGGGTATAGTTATGAGAGTCGACTATTTTGATTATAACCTACCCGAAGAATTAATCGCGCAAACGCCGCTTGAAAAAAGAAGTGATTCGCGATTAATGATGTTAAACCGCAAAAGCGGTAACATCACCCATGAGAAGTTTTATAATATCGTTAATTATTTAGGTAAAAATGACGTACTAGTATTAAACGATACTAAAGTAGTACCATCAAGAATTTATGGTAATAAAGTTGATACTAATGCTAATATCGAACTACTTTTACTAAAAGAAACCACAAAAGATGTTTATGAATGTTTAGTAAGACCAGCGCGTAGAATTAGTATTGGTACCGTTATTAAATTCAAAGATGATTTTACAGCTACTGTCTTAGAGAAAAAAGAAGAAGGTATATGTGTAGTTAAGTTTAACTACAAAGGCATCTTCTTAGAAAGATTAGAAGAAATCGGGGAAATGCCACTACCTCCTTACATTCATGAAAAGCTTAAAGATAATAGTCGCTACCAAACAGTTTATGCAAAACATGTCGGCAGTGCTGCAGCACCTACTGCTGGTTTTCATTTTACAAAAGAGCTCTTAGATACGTTAGCTAAAAATGGGGTTGAGATCTTATATGTTACTTTGCACGTTGGCTTAGGTACATTTAGACCAGTAAGTGTAGATAATATTGAAGATCATCACATGCACTCAGAATCTTATGAAATGAGTGAAGCTGTAGCTAAAAAGTTAAATCAAGCTAAACAGATGCATAAAAGAATTATTAGTGTTGGAACCACTTCAACTAGAACATTAGAATCAATATATTCTAAATATGGTTGTTTTAAAGCATGTAAAGAAGATACTAATATCTTTATTTATCCAGGATATGAATTTAAGGCAATTGATGGACTAATTACTAATTTCCATTTGCCTAAATCTACATTAATTATGTTAGTTAGTGCTTTCGCTAGCCGCGACATTATCATTAATGCTTATAATGAAGCGGTAAAAGAAAAGTATCGATTCTTTTCTTTTGGCGATGCAATGTTTATTTACTAGAAAGGATTATATATGGCTAAACCTGTAACATATGAATTAATTAAAGAATCAAAAGAATGTGCTGCCCGTCTTGGCCGTATAACTACTCCACACGGGTCTTTTGAAACACCAGTCTTTATGGCTGTTGGTACCCAAGGCACCGTTAAAACACTAGTGAAAGAAGAACTAGAAGCAATCGGATCCGAGATTATTCTAGGTAACACATATCATCTATGGAACCAACCAGGACATGATATTGTTAAAGAGGCCGGTGGCTTACACAAATTTATGAATTGGGACCGCTCAATCTTAACTGATTGCGGAGGGTTCCAAGTATTTTCTTTAGCAAAGTTAAGAGATATTAAAGAAGAAGGTGTAACTTTTAGGCACCACGCAAGTGGAGCAAAGCTTTTCTTATCTCCTGAAAAATCAATGGAGATTCAAAATGCACTAGGTTCTGATATTATGATGGCATTTGATGAATGTCCGCCTTACCCATCAACTTATGAATACATGAAAAATTCCGTAGAAAGAACAATTAGATGGGAAAAGCGTAGTTTTGATGCTCATCAAAATAAAGATACCCAAGGATTATTTGGCATTGTTCAAGGCGGTGAATTTGAAGATTTAAGAAAACACTGCGCTGAAGAATTATTAAAGATTGACTTTGCTGGCTATGCCATTGGTGGATTAAGTGTAGGTGAACCAAAAGAAATTCAAAACAATGTTTTAAGTTTTACTGTTCCCCTTTTACCAAAAGATAAACCGCGTTACTTAATGGGTGTTGGTAGCCCTGGTATGATACTTGATGCCGTAGAGCGCGGGGTTGATATGTTTGATTGTGTCTTACCAACGCGTATTGCCCGCCATGGAACAGCGATGACTCATAAGGGCCGAATCTTAATTAAGAATAAACAATATGAGCGCGACTTTTCAAAGCTTGATGAAAAATGTAATTGTTACTGTTGTAAGAATTACACTAAAGCATACTTACATCATTTGATTAAGGCTAATGAAATGTTAGGATATAGATTACTTTCTATTCATAACATTCAATATTTAGTTGATTTAACTAAAGATATTAGAGAAGCTATCAAAGAAGATAAGTTCTATGAATTAAAAGAAAAAGTATATGAGGAATATGGGTTAAATAACAATGAAAAAGATTTTTAGTATTATCCTTATTGCTTTTATATTAGTTTTTAGTAGCGCTTGTTTTGAAAATAAATACGTAGAAAACGATGGGGGAATTACACTTACCCTAGGTGAAGATTTTACTTCTTATATGGAAGGCCAAACAATCCCTACATTTACATTTGCCTATGATGGAGTATTAAAAACTCTAGCAGGTGTAAACTATCCATTTTATACATCGTTTTGTCAAAATGATGATTTAGTTTTAAGTAGAACAATAGCTAGCTTACTTGAATATTATGAAGGTGATGTCACTTATGTTATCGAAGAAAGAAAAGCAACTTCAAAAACACACCTAAATATTGTTCAAGGCGATAAGCGCGTTAAAGAAAAAATATTCACAGATGATAATATGCGTTATTATGAAGCAGCATATATTTATCTAGATAATGGCTTACAATTAGTAATGACATATTGTAGATTTAAATATAATGGAGAGACAATTTATCGCTGGCGTGAAACTAAAAATATCGAATTAAAGTTATTATATCCATTAATGGTTATTAATGATAACGATAAACGCCAGTTTATCATTACTCCTCTACCATATGGTTTTACAATGCATGTATCTGGTAGTAGTACCATCATGGCTGATAAAATCATGGCTGATGATAAATACGTAAATAACATCAATGAAGATAATATTTATTACACATATGATTATAATTCTGATCTAAGCGAAGAAGAAAGTGTAGCAATGGTTAGTGATTATTACATTAACTACATGAATGCTACATTAGTAGATAACACATTACTTTTTAGTTATAATGGTTATAACTTTAAAGTAATGTTATACGATAAATTCTTCTGTATTAGATATATGGGTAAAGCCGAATAATTATGTTAAAGCTTAGTATCTTTTCAATTGTAAGTTTAATATTAATTATTTTAATAATGTGTGTAATAAAGAGATTTGAAAAGAATGAAAAAAGATTAGACTTATATTTTATAATATCAGCTATCTTAACTGTTTTAATCCACTACAGTGGATTAATTGTTAAGTTTAGAAATGGTGATTATTTTATTGAAGATAATTTATTTTTACCAGTATATCCATGTAATGTAATGATGTGGGTAAACTTAGCCTTATGCTTTTTAATCATTAAAAAAGGCAAAGCCTTTAGACTCTTTGCTACATTTTCAATGTATGTAGGGACAGTGTGTGGAATCATTGGTTTATGTTTTAACGCTAACTTTTTAGCTTATCCTCACTTTAGTGATTATTCAGTATTAAAAGGTTTATTAAGTCATGTAACGCTAATCTTTTCTTCATTATATATTGGTTTATTTGGTTATATTAAAATTGATACAATTAAAAACTTAACAGCGTTATTAATTGGTGCATGTATATTAATACTTTGTTCAGTTGGATCAAACCAAATATTAATACTAATGGGGCGTGATATAGTTAACGGGATGTTTTTAAGACCTAATGCAGAATATCCATTTGCTAGTTTTTATACCATTAGTTTATTAGGCCTTGCTTTATACTTTGCATTTACTACTATTTACGAAGCTTTACGCTACAAAGAAGATGCATGGTTTAGAAGAATAGGAAAGAAAGAAGAAAATGAGAGAGATTTTAATTAATATATTTAAAGATGATACATTCGGACCAGATATTACATTATTTGGGTTTTTCCATATTTTATACTTTTTAATAATAATTGGGGTAACGATTCTAATGATCTTTTTATTTAAAGATAAAGAAGAAGCCTCTAAAAAGAAAGTATTAGATATTTATGCAATAGTTTTAGTATGTTTATATTTAGGTGATTTCTTTGTACATCCATTTATGTACAATGCGGATACGCTAAATGTGGATAAACTACCATTCCATATTTGTACACTGTCTTGCCCACTGATAGCTATTACTAGAATATTTGCTAACAAGACTAAAAGAATTGCTAACGCTGTAACAGTACTTGGCCTAGTTGGTGCTTTAATGTATTTAACTTGCCCTAACGGAGCAGTAGGCCCTGGTGTTAAAGCGTTTAGTTATAGAATGTTACAAACATTTACTTATCATGGCGTATTATTTACATATGGTGTATTAGCCCTTGTGTATGGAGCTAATAAGTTGGAATATAAAAAGATATATGTGGAAGCGATTATGATTGTAGCACTTGTTTTAATTTCACTAGGAGCAAATCATGCATATTCAATTCCTGGTGTTAGCCATTATGATTGGTTCTTCACAACCGGATCATCATTTGGAGTTAGCCCATATCTAATGCCATTTTTAATGTTTGTTATTATTTTTGCGATGTGCAACGCTATTTATTTAATCTATTATGGCGTAAAAGCTTTAATTGAAAAGAAGAAAAATAACGATCAATCACAAAGCGTTGAAGCCGCAAATTAGATTTTATGTAAAATACATTTTATTTTTTTAAAATCTATGTTATAATGAAAAAAAGTGTGATTATAAAATTTAGGAGGTTTTGTGATGTACGGACAAGACTCATTTAATGAAAAACCAATTATAAAGGTCATTGGTGTTGGTGGAGGCGGAGGAAACGCTGTTAACAGAATGATTGAAAATGATGTTAAGGGTGTAGAATTCGTAACTATGAATACAGATGCTCAAGTATTACGTTTAGCTAAAGCTGACCGTAGACTTCAACTTGGTAAAGTATTAACAAGAGGACTAGGAGCAGGAGCTGACCCAGAAATCGGAAGAAAAGCAGCCGAAGAAAACGAAGAAGATATTCGTGAAATCGTTAATGGTAGCGATATGATCTTCATCACTGCTGGTATGGGTGGTGGAACTGGAACTGGTGCAGCACCAGTTGTAGCTCGTATTGCGAAAGAATGCGGATGCTTAACTGTTGGTATTGTTACTAAACCATTTACATTTGAAGGACGTAAACGTCAAGTTCAAGCTGCTAAAGGTTTAGCTGAGCTAAAACCATTAGTAGATACACTAATCGTTGTACCTAATGATAAATTATTAACTATGGCTGATCGTAGCTTAACAATGCTTGAATCATTCCGTGAAGTAGATAACGTACTTCGCCGTGGTGTTCAAGGTATCGCCGAAATCGTTACAATCCCTGGTTTAATCAATGTAGACTTCGCGGATGTTAAGAATGTAATGAAGAATAAAGGTACTGCTTTAATGGGTATTGGTATTGCTAATGGACCAAACCGTGCAATTGAAGCAGCTAGAAAAGCAATTAGAAGCCCACTTCTTGAAATTGATATTTCTGGAGCTACTGATGCCATCGTCTTCGTAACTAGTGATATTGATATCACAATGCAAGAAATGTTTGACATCAATAACGAAATCAGAAATGCATCAAGCCCTGATATCGATATCGTTATGGGTACAGGATTTAATGTAGACCTAGAAGGTGAACTAATTGTTACTGTTATTGCTACTGGCTTTGATAGTGAAAATAAAGATGAATCGCTTCCATTCGATGTTCAAGGTGATTTAGGTATTGATGATACAGCAGGTACCAAAACCGAAAGACAAAGTGGCGAATCAATCCCTGATTGGTTAAAGAGTAGATTCAAATAAAAAACTGCTATATCATTAGCAGTTTTTTAATTGGTGGAGGAATAATGAAAATTAAAAAGATATTACTAAATACACTAGTATTACTTGCCTTATTATTACTGGTAGGATGTAACATTACGATGTATAAGGTAACATTTGAAGTAAATGGGGGCTCCGCTATAAAAGATAAAACAACAGCAGGTTATGTTGCTCGTCCAACTGAACCTACTAAAGAAGGTTTTGAATTTGCCGGTTGGTATATTGATTCAGAGCTTACCCAAGAATTTGATTTCAAAAATAAAATAGATCAAAATATTACATTATATGCAAAATGGACTGAAAAGGGGTCTACACCAAGTGGAGATGGTGGCGGTAGCCAAGGCGGCGAAGGTGGCAGTGGCGAAGGCCAAGGTGGCCAGTCTCAAGGTGGCGAGTCTCAAGGCGGTAATGGTGGCAGCGGTGAAGGCCAAGGTGGTGGCGGAAGCCAAACACCAACTAGTTATACTGTTACATTTGATTCGAACGGTGGATCAGCAGTTGAAAGTAAACAAACAGTTGATGGTAAGATTACAGCACCAACTAATCCAGGAAGAAATAATTATAATTTTGAAGGATGGTTCACTGATTCAGCTTTAACTACTCCATTTGATTTTAATTCTACGATTACATCTAATATTACGTTATATGCTAAATGGAGTCATAACGATAATGTATCTTATAATGAAGGTACATTTAGTAGTGAAATAATTGATCCATACATCTTAGCAATGGACTTTTCAAGTTTAACTATTGCTAATGCAGATGAATATGCGCTTTATTTAGATTATGCAGTTTTAAATAAATTAACTTCATTAGTATTAACATTAACTAATCCACCATCAAGCAATGAAGAATTCAGTGTTTTAGTGGATGGCGGTATGGCTAAAAGAAAGATATCTGCTACATGCAATTTCAATTTCCATCTAGAAGGCAACCAGTTAACTACTACATTTGCTTATCCAGAAATGGCAACTACATCAGCTTCAGCTGTAGATGAATACACACAAGTTCCATTTGTGTGTGTGCAAATGCCTACTGTATGTGAGGCAAGAAGCGAATTTCCAATTGATGAAGTTACTAATACATATGCAGTAACTGATTCAGATCAGTTATGTTATGTCTTAGAAAGAGGATATAAGCCAACATTTACTAGTGACTCTTGTAGCGCTAAAAGAATGTATGAAGCAGCAAGGCTAGTGTTATCAACACTAGTTGATGATGAATACTATAGCGATATTGAAAAGTTACATGCTATTTATGAGTGGTTAATTGCAAATGTTACTTATGATAAGACATTATTAAATTATGTAATTAATGATGGTGAAGACTTAAGAAAATATAAAGGCTTTTATTTAGAAGGGGTCTTTGAAGATCACCGCGCAGTATGCGACGGTATCTCAAAAGCCTTTATGGTAATGGCCCGCATTGAAGGTATTGAATGCGTTCAAGTTAGTGGTACTGCTAACCTAAATGGTGTCGGTCATGCTTGGAATAAAGTAAGACTTAATGGTAGATGGTATATCGTTGATGCCACTGGTGGTGGTGTATGTGTTGGTGATAAAGAAATGTTAACTCATCGCGTGTTTATGTGTAATGATGAATATTATTCTTCAAAATACACAGCTAGCGAATATACTAACTTAATCGCTGATAGCGAATACAGTATTTACTATGATTTAAAATATACATATAACGGTCTAACTCATGATTTCTGTATTGATGATATCGATGAGTTAGCAGATATCTTAGCTTATTTTTATAGCTTACATGATAGTTCAAGAACAATTGATTTCTATTATAAAGGTAGCACTGAAATAAGCAGTGCAATCCATAGCGCTATGCAAAAGGCGCATTTGAGTGGATCTTATTCCACTGTTCAAGTTGATGGCTCAATAATATTTAAAATAAATTAATTAAGGGAGGAAAAAATTATGCCATTTATTAGAGACATTTATGCTCGTGAGGTTTTAGACTCAAGAGGCAATCCTACTGTAGAAGTAGAAGTTTACACAGAAAGTGAAGGCTTTGGCCGTGCTATCGTTCCAAGTGGAGCAAGTACAGGTGAATATGAAGCTGTAGAATTACGTGATGGTGATAAATCTAGATATTTAGGTAAAGGTGTTTTAAAAGCAGTTGCTAACGTTAACGATGTAATCGCTCCAGAATTAATCGGTATGAACGTATTCGATCAAATCGCAATCGATAAAGCAATGATCGCACTTGATGGTACACCAAACAAAGCAAAATTAGGTGCTAACGCAATCTTAGCAGTAAGCTTAGCTTGTGCTAAAGCAGCAGCTGATTTATGCGGTCTACCTTTATATAACTATTTAGGCGGTTTCCACGCTCGTACACTTCCTACACCAATGATGAACATCTTAAACGGTGGTGCTCATGCAGATTGGTGCATCGACTTCCAAGAAATTATGATTATGCCAGTTAACGCTCCAACATTTGCTGAAGCTTTAAGAATGGGTGCAGAAGTATTCCATAACTTAAAGAGCATCTTAAAAGCAGGTGGATATAACACTGCTGTTGGTGATGAAGGTGGATATGCTCCAAAACTTCCTGGTAATGCAGCAGCATTCGAAGCAGTTATGGAAGCAATTAAAAAAGCTGGTTATGTTCCTGGTAAAGATATCATGCTTGCTACAGATATCGCTTCAAGTGAATTCTTTAACCCTGAAACTAATAAGTATGATCTTAAAGCAGAAGGTAAGAGCTTAACTAGTAAAGAGTTAGTTGCATACTATGAAGAATTATGCGCTAAATACCCTATCATCTCTATCGAAGATGGTCTAGATGAAAACGACTGGGAAGGCTGGGTATACTTAACTGAAAAACTTGGCGGTAAAGTACAACTTGTAGGTGATGACCTATTCGTTACAAATTCTAAACGTTTAGCTAAAGGTATCGAAATGCATGTAGCAAATGCAATCTTAGTTAAAGTTAACCAAATCGGTACATTAACTGAAACATTCGAAGCTGTAGAAATGGCTCAAAAAGCAGGTTATGCAGCAGTTATTTCACATAGAAGTGGTGAAAGTGAAGACACTACAATCGCTGATATCGCTGTAGCATTAAATGCTGGTCAAATTAAGACTGGTTCTGCAAGCCGTACAGATCGTATCGCTAAATACAATCAATTAATGCGTATTGAAGATGAATTAGGCGATGCAGCTGAATATTTAGGAAAAGGCTCATTCTATAACTTACGTAAATAGTTTAAGTTTAAAATAGCTACCTAGAAATAGGTAGCTTTTTGTTTGGAAACTTTTTAAAAAACAGTGTCAAAAATGGCATATTTCTTAAAAGTTTACTGCCAAAATGGCATATTTTTATTGACAAGAGGTGCCAAAATGGCTATAATGTAAATGCGTGGGGTGATATATTATGTCGCTAAGGGACGTTCGAAATGATTTTAATTTAACACAAAAAGAAGCTGCTTTGTCGATTGGTGTTCCTCTAAGAACATATATTAGGTATGAAAAAAGTGGGGATGAGAAGAACCTAAAATATGTTAAGATGATCGAACTTCTAAAGGAAAAGTTTGAAATAACTGAAGACAAAGGTATTCTTTCTATTGAGACTATTCGAAAAGTCCTAACTCCTATTTTCGAAGAATATGGAGAAGAAATTGATTTTTGCTATTTGTTTGGTTCATATGCGAAAGGATATGAAACTGAAGAGAGTGATGTAGACTTATGTGTAAGTGCTAGGATTACCGGTTTAAGTTTTGTTGGTCTAATAGACAAAATACATAGTGGATTAAAGAAGAAAGTTGATGTGCTTAGATTAAATGATATCTGTGGTAATTATGAATTATTAAACGAAATAATGAAGGACGGTATTAAAATCTATGAACAACATAAAAACTGATTCATATTATAAAGATAAAATTTTAGAAGACATAAATAAAATTATTGAGTACACTGATAGTTTGAGCTATCAAGTGTTTATTTGCGACGAATTAGTAGTCGATGCAGTATTGTTTAGACTGATTCAAATTTCGGAAAATGTTAAGAAACTATCAGATGGGTTTAAAAGAAGTTACCCAGAGGTGAAATGGAGCGACATTGTAGGATTTCGCAATAAAATAGTACATGACTATGGAAAAGTAGACTATACGATTGTGTATGAAGTTTTATCACAAGATATTCCGAAAATAAAAGCTCAGCTAAACAAATAAATAACTTATTATAAAACTAAAAATTATTATTATAAAACATCTAGAATTTCTAGATGTTTTTTTATAGTGAATATGGTAAAATGTTTTTAGAGTGTAAATATATGTCATTATTTAAAAAGAAAAGAAAAGTAGAAGAAATTAATATTAGTTTAGAAGAAACTGATAATGCTATTGAAGAGAAAGTGGAAGTAAAAGCAAAAACAATACTACCTAGTTTGCCTGAAGAAGCGATTGCAGTTGTTAATAAAAAATATAGTAGCTTATTAAAAGTATATAATAATCTACTTTATAATTTTTATTTGTGTAAATTCTTTTCTTTAGCAGTCTATAAAAATATCGATGAGTTTTCTCAGTTTGCAAGTTTAGAACATCAAGTAAATAATACAAAAGAATTATTTGAAAGTGTCAAAACTAGAATTACTAAACTAAATGAAGACAAAGATTATGTAGATAGTTATCTTAATGAATTATATGATGATATAAATCATGTAAATGAAAACTGTTTAGGACTAGTTTCCAGAATTGATGAAGAAAGAAGAAATAAGTTTAACCTTTTAAAAATTTCTTCACTCGCGGTTATTTTAAATAAAAGCGGTGAAGAATTAGAAAAGATGGATAAAAGGTTTACCTTATTTGTAAATAGCTTTAAATCAATTGAGGAAGCTAGTGATTATATATTTGTTAATAGCGGTGAGCTTGTTACTAATTTAGTTAATAGTTTAGTTAGATGCGTAGCATCTACTAATCGTGATGATTTTAAAAATAAATATAATCTTTATTATTTTTTAAAAAGCGATGTTATCATTTGGCTGAGTCTTGCTGATTGGGTCGAGATCTACAACAAAGTCCGCCATGCCACAACCGTTTTAAGAAATGTGGATATAGCTAATTACATCGACTTTAGTGGATATTTAGAAGAATTTGAAATTCGTTATTTAGTATTAATGATAAATGAGGAAAAGAAGAATCTTATAAAGGGAGGAAAAGATGAAAAGATTAATTAAGGTTTTCAGCGTAATGATAATATCATTATCATTATTATTGATTTTAGGAGGGATGAAAGTGAAAGCAGCATACGATATGCCTATTTTCCATTTAATTACAACTAATCCAGGTGAAGATGCATCTACTACAATTGGTATTAATTACCATACACCTAAAGCTGGATCACATATTGAATATACACTAGTAACTGATAAAGACTTTAGTAAAGCTATTAGTGTAACACCTGAAGAAAAGACATGGAGCATTAAAGGTCAAACTAATGCGGATGAAAAAGATACATTCTATACAGTTGAAAGATATGTATGCAGTGCTACTCTAACTAACTTAACACCTTGTACTAAATATAAATACCGCCTTGTAAATGGTAGTGATATTTCTAATACTTATTTCTTTACTACAGCTGGTTTAACAAATGACTGGAGCTTTGTAGCACTAGCTGACTGCCAGTATGGTAAAAACAAAGTAAGTCATAATATGATTCGTACAATGCAAGAAATAGCTAATAACCCAGCTCTAGTTGTATGTAGTGGTGATATGACTGACTACGGTGGACGTGAAGAAGAAGTAACTTGGTTTTTAGATAACCCAGTTATGCAAGATTTCATCTTTGCTTCAGCTCCTGGCGACCATGAATACTGGGCAAGAGATATAAGTGGTTCTAAACTATTTACTACTCCTTATGTATATAACAATACATTTAATTTTCCTAAGAATGGTGCAAGCCTTGCTCAAAACTCAAATTATTATTTCTATTATAATAATGTCTTATTCGTTATGATTGATACTGATGACTCTGATACAGTATCATCATCAAAAATGACTCAAGAAGTTAACTGGTTTAAAACTACTATTAAAGCATTAGAAGGCACTTACCAATACTTAGTAGTACTTGGTCATAAATCAATTTATTCTGCTTATTCAAACGACTCAAGAGTATTTACTACTATTAGACCTCAATGGTATCCAGCATTTGATGAATGCGGAGTTGATTTAGTTATATCAGGTCATGACCACATGTATTCACGTACTTATAAATTATATGATGGTAAAGTAACTGATAACGCTGGCGAAAATCGTTATAAAGGTACATATTATCTAGACTTAGGTTCATCTGGTGATAAGACTAGAGAACTAGAACAAGCAATCTTAGAAGACGGCTTACATGTAGATGGACCGGACATTAAGAAGTTAGGTTGGACACTTGGTGCTCATATTGACGTAAGCGATAAGATTATGAAAGTAACTGTTTATAATCAATATAAAAATGTCGTGGATACATTTTCGGTACTTCCTAAACGTAGCGCACTAGAAGTTGATGTAAGCGGCTTAGATCAAGAAGCATTACTTGATGATGCTAAGATGACAATTGATAGCTTTACTGCTCAAACTGGTAAATTAACATTTACTGATGGCGAAATGTTAAAGTATGTTAAGCGTATCCAAGTTGTAAGCGGTGATACAGTATGCTTAGATACTAAAGTAAACTACAATGCTAATGAATTTAGTTATGATGTATCTAATATGTCTAAAGTTAATTATGAAATTATCTTTACTCTAAATGATAATACAGAAATTAAAAAAGACTTTAGTTGTGATTATTGGGGATCAAGTGGCTTAAAGATTAAAGATACCGAAAAATTAATTTTAACTTGGTCAACAACTATTTCTAATTTAAGTGAATATACTTGGAAAGTATATGTGGATGGAGAACTTTATAAATCATTAAAGAATAATGATTTAATGATGGCTAGCCTTACACTTCCTAATAAATACTTAGTAGGTGATCATGAAATCAAGATTGAATTAATGTTAGGTGATAAAGTAGAAGATACATATACTGTTAACCATGTAGGGGCAGCTGGCGTAGAGTTATCTAAAGAAGAAGTTAACATTAAAGTTGGTGAAACTATTAACTTAGATTATGTATTCGAATATGAAGACTTATTAAAGATTAAAGTTGAAGATTCAAGTATTGCATCTTACGAAAATGGTATTATTAAAGGATTAAAACAAGGAACTACAGAAATTACATTTACAGTTAAAGATACTGATTTAGTTTATAAATGTAAAGTTAATGTAACTGGTGGATCTGGTTGCAATGGTAAAGCAGCATCTGATTTAATTGCTTTATTTAGCATGTTAGCAATTGCTTTCTTTATTAGAAGGAAACACTAATGAGGCTCTTTAGGCAAAGGTTAAAATTTGGCTTCATCTTGGTTTTCTTGCTAAGTGTAACTTTACTTGTAGGATGCGAAAAAGTCGAGCCTTGTCCTGAAATCATAGTTGAAACTGACAAATCAGCAGAAGTAATTGAGGCCATTGATGCTTTGCCGGATGAAATTACCAAAGCATCAATTAAAGATGTAACAAGCGCTGAAAAACTCTATAAAGCATTAAGTGAAGAAGATAAAGCTAAAGTAACAAATTACGAAAAGTTAGCTAAAGCGATCGCGGATAAGAATTATCTTCAAGACCTAGATTATATCTTAATGGATGAATTTGATAAAGTAGAAGCGTTTCTAGATGAGGCGATACCACTTGTATTAGAAAGTGATATTGATACGATTGAGTTTGTAGATAAATATAATTATGTAGATGAACGTCAAACAATTATTTATCGCATCACTTATACATTTAGTGATACCGAAATTATTAATGGCTTAGGTGAAGTAAAACACGGGCTTACAGATACTTACATTGATGTTAGGATTAATGTTAAGTGCAGCTATAATAGTGTCGAAAGAGTATATGAAAAGAAAATCAAAGTTGAAAGGAATTTGGATATTATGTTTGATCATAGCATATTAGTAGCATATTGGTATGGTCGATTCCAAGAATTGACTAAAGTCGATTACGAATCAATCGATATTATCAATTACAGCTTTGCGCAAATCGCGCAAGATGAAGCAGGTAAATGGTATATTGATGGAAGACTAAATAGGCTATCTAGTTTTGCACCTGCTAAAGAAAAAGGTATTAAAATATGTTTATCTTTAGGTGGCTGGCATGATGATAGTAGCTTTTGGGATATTTATGCGAAAGCTGCTAAGACCGAAGAAAGTAGAATTGCAGTCGCTAATGCTATTTTAGATGTTATTAAAGAATACAACTTAGATGGTATTGATATGGACTGGGAATATCCAAAATCAACTGATAAAAATAATTTCACATTACTAATGAAGCAAATTAGAGATATTCTAAAAGCCTACAACAAAGACTTATTAGTCACTGCGGCAATACCAGCCGGTACTTGGATCACTTCACGCTTTGATTTAGCTAAGCTAAATGATATCTTAGATTATTTCTATATCATGACATATGATTTAGATGATGGCATGAATTGTAACCATTTATCAAGCTTATCTGATGCGAAGGATTCTGTTAGTTTCTTTATTAAAAATAAAGTAGCTAAAGAAAAACTAGTCATCGGTTCAGCTTTCTATGGTAGAATTTATGAAGGAGTAAGCGATAATGGTAAAGGTGGCCTTGGCGTAAGAGCATCATCTAAAGCTGAAACATCTTTTGATAATATCAAAGAAAACTATTTATCAAGACTTGGTAAAGGTGTTACTAAGTATTATGATGAAGAAGCAGAAGCATATTATTTATATGATTCTGAAAACTATCAATTCATTACTTATGAAGACACTGAATCAGTAACTGATAAATGGAATTATGTAATTGATTCAGGCATTGGTGGCTTAATGTATTGGTCATATGAAAACGATAAATCAAATACATTAATGGAAGCAATCAATGCAGCTCAAAAGAATAACAAATAAAAAGTATGTGTGCATTTATCTAGTATTTTGTTGTAAACATTAAAAAAAGCAAAAAGAGAGTGTCACAAACTAAAAATTTTGTTGAATTTGTGACACCTTTTTTGTCATAACATTTCTCAAATTAATATATTATTTCATTTAGTGATAGTATTTTATGTATTTTTGATAATAAAACCGCTTTACAGATAATGTGTAATGCGGTTTTTATTTTAATATCGTTCATATGTTGTGTGCACATTAGAGTAGACTCCATATCAACGATTTCGTTCTAATATAAATAATTTAATACTTTTATATTGACTTTATAAATATTTCCGACTAAAATGTAGTTGTAATTACGATTAGTCGGAGGTTTTTATTATGAAATATATAAAAAGATTGATAGAAGATATATTAAATGATAGGTTTGAAAATAGTAAATGCGTACTTGTTTCGGGAACCAGACAAGTTGGTAAATCGACATTGTTAAAGCATCTTTATTCAAATATTAACTATGTTACATTTGATGATTTGTTATTTAAGAATTTAGCTAATGATGATCCGAAATTATTTATTTCTAATTTACCAAAACCATCTATATTAGATGAGGTTCAATATACACCTAACATTTTTCATTATATTAAGATGGAATGTGATAATGCTAATGATAATGGTAATGGTAATTATTTATTAACTGGTTCTCAACAAATGAAAATCATGGAAAAAGCTAAAGAATCATTAGCTGGAAGAGTCTCAATTTTAGAACTTCAAACGCTATGTTTGCGAGAAATAAATAACATTGATTTTAACAAGCATTTTATACCTACTAATGAGTATATTTTGTTAAGGGAACAAAAATTAAAAAAATATAACAATATTTGGGGTATTATTCATCGTGGTATGTATCCTGAATTGTACCGCTCTAATCGTGATTGGATTGATTTTTATTCATCATATGTTAAGACATATGTAGAACGTGACGTTTTCGAAGAAATAAATATAAAAGATGAAATAACTTTTACTAAATTTTTAATTAGCATTGCTTCTAGAACGGGTCAATTATTAAATAAACAAAATATTGCCGATGAGGTTGGAGTTAGCGCAAAGACAATTGATTCATGGCTTTCAATACTTGAAAAGACAGGCCTTATCTACATTCTTGAACCATATTATTCTAATCATTTAACTAGAGCTATAAAAACACCAAAAATTTACTTTAAAGACACTGGGTTAGCTTGCTACCTAACAAGATGGACAACACCTGAAGCGCTTGAAAATGGTGCAATGGCTGGTCACATGTTTGAAACTTTTGTTGTGAATGAAATTATTAAATCATTTACAAATGAAGGAAAAGAATACCAATTTAATTTGTTTTATTATCGTGGTAAAGATAATGATGTAAAGGAAAATGAAATTGATTTAATAATTGAAGAAAATGGAATTTTGTATCCAATTGAAATTAAGAAATCAGCTAATCCAACTCTTTCTATGGCTAAAGCTTTCAAGGTGTTAGATAAAGAAATAGAAAAGAAACGTGGCCAAGGTGCTATCGTTTGTTTATACGATAAAAAAATATTATTGAGAGAGGATGTTGTTGTATTGCCAATTGAGTATATTTAATGACGTACTGTGTTCATAAATATTTCAAATAAATCATGGGGTAAGAATTAAATGGTACTGTAATGATGTTTATCATCCTTCACAGTACTTTTTTTTATCATATAAAATGTGCACATTTGCACACATACTTTTTTTATGATAATTGTTTTAAAAAAGCAAACAATTATGTATTGACAATGTAATACAATGTGTGTATAATGTAATTGATGAGAGGCGAGTATTTATGGCAGTTTTACAAGTTAGAGTTGATGATGAATTGAAAAATCAGGCAGCAGCTATATATAATGAATTAGGAATAGATCTTTCTACAGCCGTAAGAATGTTCTTTAAAAAGTCTGTTCTAGTTGGTGGAATTCCATTTGATACAAAGATTAACGAATCAACGCTTAAAGCAATTCTAGCTATTGATAGAATGCGTACTATCTCAGAGGAAAATGGTAATTCCGAAATGACTTTAGATGAAATCAATGAGGAAATTAAAAAAACTAGAGAAGATAGTAAAAGGAATAATAAATAAAATAAGTATGTGTGCAAATGTACACATACTTATTTTAATAATTCAGCAGATGCTTTTATTACATTTAGCATCTTTTCTTTTTTGCTTTCTGATAAGTTATCACATAATGAATGAATTGCTTTAGCAAATTCATCATTTGCGTCTTTATTAATGTTTTCAATCGTTTTAATGAATTGATCTTCATTCATAGATACTATAACTGGTTTGTCAATTAAGTAATCGATTGAAACTTCAAACAAATCCCCTAACTTAGATAATTGGGAAATGTTAGGTTCGGTCCTATCGTTTTCCCAGGCGGAAATGACATATTGCTTAACACCTACAATTTCTGCTAGTTCTATTTGTGTTAGGTTTTTTCTTTTTCTTAATTTTATTAATTGTGTGCCAAATGACATATTTTACCTCTCTACAAACATTATAATATGTAATAAATAATTTTTCAATAAACTATTCAAAAAATATATATTTATGTTGACTAATTATTATTAACATATTATAATTTTATATGGGAAATAGACATATTAGGAGAGTTAATGAAATGGAAATTAATGATTATTTAAGCGATTTGAAACAAATAAAAGAAACAATTAGACAAAACCAAAATAAGGCTATGGTAGTTGTAAATAGTGCTATGATTATGACTTATTATGAAATTGGGACTATTATAAATAAGCGAAAGAATTGGGGCAGTAAATATATTCAAAAATTAGAGAACGATTTAAAAGAATATGGTAAAGGATATACGTTTAGAAATTTAAAGTATATGTCACAGTTTTCTAATAATTTTAGATATGATGAATTTGGGAAACAACCTGTTTCCCAAATTCCATGGGGTACAATTGTTAAAATTATGCAAAAATCAAATACACACGATGAAATGCTTTGGTATATAAATGCTACATATCAAAATGGTTGGACTCGTAGCATGGTTTTAAATCAAATTGAAATGAAAGCTTATGAAAGAAGTCTTATTAAACCATCTACTACAGATATTACTAAACAAGATGAATCAATTAATGAAATATTTAAAGATACATATGTATTTGATTTTCTAGATAAAGAAAAGATAAAGAATGAAAAAGATTTAAAAAATCAATTTATTGATAATATTATTAAGTTTCTCCAAGAACTAGGTCCAGGCTTTTCTCTTGTTGGGAAAGAATATAAACTTACTACCCCTACAAATAAAGAGTTTTACATAGATATACTCATGTATCATGTAAAGATTCATGCATATGTAGTAATTGAAGTTAAAACCAAAGAATTTGAACCAAGCGACTTAGGACAATTAATGTTTTATGTTAATGCAATAGATGACTTAGAAAGAAGCGATATAGATAACGAGACTATAGGAATATTATTATGTAAAGAAGCAGATTCGTATGTAGCGAAGACATCATTAAATAAGAATCAATTAAAAGTAGCAATATCAAAATATAAAATATTAGATGATTTACCAAATTATCTAGAAAGAAGAATGAAAGAGATTATGCAATAAAGATTAAAAAAACTATTAGTAGTTGCTACTAATAGTTTTTTAATAAATCATTATTTATTCGTTTTTAAGTCCGCCGTATCTACGGTTTCTATTATTATATATATTTAAGCATTTAATAAATTCTTCTTTACTAAAGTCAGGCCAGTATGTATCAGTAAATATAAATTCAGAATATGCTAATTGGAATAACATAAAGTTAGATAGGCGCTCTTCCCCACTAGTTCTAATTAATAAATCTACTGGTGGTAAATCTTTAGTATATAAATGATTATTAATAGTTTCACTATTAATATCATTTATATCTAACTTGTTATCTTTTGCTAGCGTTGCTATTTCTTTTGTTGCCTTAACAAGTTCAGCGTAACTTCCATAATTTAAGCATACGTTGAAATAAAATCTATTATAGTCTTTAGTCTCATCGATTGCTTTATTTAATGTCTTTTGTACTTTTAAAGGTAAGCGACTAATATCACCAGATACGATAATTCTTGTCTGATCTTTGTGAGCTGTTTTAATATATTTCTTAAAGAATATATCAATATAAGAAAACAAGAAATCTATTTCATCTTGAGGACGGTTCCAGTTCTCAGTTGAGAAAGCATATAAACTCATTGCTTTAATATTAAATTCTTTGCAAGCATCCGCAATTTCGTGAATTCTCTCAACTCCTGCTTTATGACCAGCTGTTCTAGGTAAGCCTCTTTTATTTGCCCACCTACCATTACCATCCATTATAAAAGCCACATGGTTAAGTGGCTTTGTTAAGTTTAGTTTATCCATTTTGGCTAGCTAAGTACCTTTCAATCTTTTCTACTTGTTCGATTGGTGTGCTTGCTCCACCAGCGATAGCTGCTTTTTTAATATGCTTTAAGTTTAGATGATATCTTAAAAATTGTTCGATATTATCTACTTTAAAGACATTAGCATTAGGATAATGCGTTTTAGCTAATTTAAATAACTTATCCGTATTAGATGATTTAGGTGATCCAACAACAATGATTAGGTCGGTATCATCATCTAAATTCATGATGGCTTGTTGACGAAGACGAGTTGCACTACATATTTCATCAGAATAGATTGCATCAGGATATTTAAATTTAATAGCGCTATATATTTTATTAAGTTCTGTAATTGATAATGTAGTTTGATTAATTACTAATGGATTCATTGTTTTAATCTCAGTTGCATCCATTCCACTATGTACATCATATAAAGCAATTGTCTTTTTATCCCTTAAAGCAAGTACGGCTTTAGTTTCAGGGTGATCAGCATAACCAATGTATATTACTTCACCTGGAGCGTTAGCGATTCGATCTAGGTTAGATTTAACTCTAACGCAGACAGCATCATAATAAGTAATACCTTTTTGTTCAAGTAATTCTGAATATGCTTTAGGATGACCATGAGATGTAAACACTACAATATCATCTTTAGTAAATTCATTAAGCTGCCTAATTGGGTCCGTAATATAAACTGTATGAATTCCTTCTTCCTCTAGTTTGTTTACTACATCATAGTTATGAACTAACATGCCAAATACATTAATGCGTTTGTCAGGGTTTTCTTTTTTAACGGTTCTAGCAATTTCAATTGCTCTTGTTACACCGCCACAATAGCCTACTGGCTTAACAATAGTAGTTATCATATCATTCACCTTTACTTCATTATACCATAAACATAAAATTAAAAATAGTTAAATCAAAGATTTAACTATTTTTCTTTTTCAATTATTTCTTTTATTGAATTTGTATCTACATTTTGTTCTGCCTCTTGCTCAGTTATACTAGCTGCTCTAATAAAATCATTAGATATGGCTTTAACAATTATTCTACCTTTATAACCTAAATCATATAAAGCTAGTTTTACTTTAGATGCAAAGCCTTCCTCAGTTGAGTAAGCATCGTGGATAATAATAAGTTTTGAATCTAAGATCTTTTTTAAACAGTCTTTATCAATTGGATTTAAGAAAATTGGATAAATTAAATTAATATCTAAATCTAAAAATTCATCAACCTTTGGGCCTACACTAATTAAGCTAATACCGCTATTACTCTTTTTTAGTATTTCCCATTTACCATATTCAATAGAATCAACCGGTAGGCTAGTTAGTTTATCATAATGAGTAGTAGTGTTAGGATATCTAATAACTAGGGGATGATTATAATCCATACTAAATTTCATAAATCTAGCTGCATCTAGCTGGTTCCTTGCCATAGCGATAGCAATACGTGGGATACTATATAACATAGCTACATCATATACCCCTTGATGGGTTTCCCCATCATGGCCAACTAGCCCTGCTCTATCAAGTAGGATTGTAACATTACCATCCATTCTCGCAATGTCGTGAGCCACTTCATCATAAGCGCGCTGGAAGAATGATGAATATATTGATAAATATGGCTTCATTCCACCAACTGATAAACTATTAGCAAGGATCGCCGCATGTTCTTCAGATATACCTACATCGTAAGCCCTAGCTTTATTATCATTCATTACACGCTTTAAGTAAGACCCAATAGTAGTAGCTGGATTAATGATAATAGCTTTATCATCAGTTTTCATGATGATCTCTAGTAGCCTTGCATATACTTTGCTCCATGTAGCAATATCTTTTGGTGTCTCTGATAATGGCTTACCTGTAGCTATATCAAATGGTGCTACACCGTGCCAAAAGCCATCTTTATCTGCTTCAGCTGGTGCATATCCTTTACCTTTAGTAGTAGTGATATGAATGATACTAGATACGCTAGCTTTTTTAGCTTTTTTAAAAGCTTTGTCTAGGCCTTTATAATCATAGCCGTCAACTACACCAATATAATATAAGCCTAGATTTTCAAACATATTTTCTCTTAAGAAGATATGTTTAAAAATGTTTTTAATCTTTCTTAATACTCTATAAATAAATTTACCTACTTTAGTATTATTAAGTTTAGATAATTTTATTTTAGTTCTAGAGTAACTACCAGATACTCTAATCCCTTCTAACATCTTATGCATGCCACCAACTGGTTTAGCTATTGACATATCGTTATCATTTAAAACTACTATTACTTTATGGTTAAATTCGCTTAAATGATTTAGGGCTTCAAAGGCAAGGCCATTTGATATTGAAGAGTCGCCAATAAATGCTATTACTTCGTAGTCTTCACCCTTTAAGTCTCTAGCTAGGGCTAGACCCATCGCAGCTGAAATAGAAGTAGAAGAGTGACCAGCTTCATATGCATCATATACTGATTCATCAATCTTTTGGAAACCATCGATTCCATCTTTTTGGCGAAGATTATCTAAGCTTCTGCCTGATAAGATTTTATGAGTGTAGGACTGGTGTCCGACATCAAAAATAATTTTATCAGTTGGAAAATTAAAAGCTTTATGGATAGCAATCGTAGCTTCAACCACTCCTAAGTTAGATCCTAAGTGGCCACCATTCTTAGCACAAGCTTTAATGATCTCTTCTCTAATGCAAGATGCCAAACTTTCTAGCTCTTTATTATCCATTTCTTTTAATTTCTGATAATCAAAAGAAGATAAATCATATTTAGTTATTTGTTTATTTCCTTTACCCATAAACATTGCCTCACTAAACATTATATCAAATTTTTAATAATAATACTAATATTATATCGATATAAGAAGCCTTATATTGATATTTTAGAAGTTTTAGAGTATAATCGTTTTGTGGAGAAGAGGAAAGATGGGTTATTCTAGAGAAGCTGCTTACAAAATTTGGGAAATTGAAATTGGTAACCAGGAATATGGTTACGATTTTTCTGGCAAGAAAATCAAGAAAGAAGAATATGGTAAACCAAACGAAGTTGGTTGGATCATTGCTCACATCAAGCCAGAAAAATTAGGCGGCCCTGATAATGATGGTAACATCATGATCATGCACCACCGCACCTTAGCTGAAAAAGGTTACAACTATCCTGAATTTGCTGTCGATCACAAACGATATAGAGTTTGCTACGTTGAAAAGAAAGATTATTATTATATTGAGGAAATCGTAGACGAAGACGAAGATGATTAAAATTAACGAATAAATATATTCGTTAATTTTTAAAAAGGAGAAACTATGCGTATTATTGCTGGTAAACATAAAAGTAGAATCTTAAAAACGCTAGAAGGTATGAATACTCGTCCAATGACAGATAGAATGAAAGAATCTATCTTTAATTGTATTGGTCCATACTTTGACGATCTAACAGTCTTAGATTTATTTGGTGGAAGTGGAGCATTATCTTTAGAAGCTATTTCAAGAGGTTGTGCTCATAGCATCATCGTAGATAACTCACGCGATGCTATTAGAGTAATTAGTGAAAATGTTAATAGCTTAAAAGAAAATGATAAAGTATCGATCTTTACATCTGATTATAAGCTAGCTTTAAAGAAGCTAGCTAATGAATCATTTGATATTATCTTTTTAGATCCACCCTATAGAATGAATATCGTAAGTGAGATTGTAGAGTATATATTAGAAAATAAAATGATTAATAAAGATGGATATATAGTATGCCAATTTGTGAAAGGTAACTTAGAAAAGTTAGGTGTAACAAATGAATCATTTGCTAATGATTTATTTGTTAAGAAAAACTATGCATTTGGTAATAGTGAAGTATTAATCTATCAAAAAAAATAATAACTCTTGCAATTTAGGGCTAAATTTGATACAATCCTTAATTGTAAGGATTATATGTCCCTTTAGCTCAGCTGGACAGAGCAACGGCCTTCTAAGCCGTGTGTCGAAGGTTCGAATCCTTTAAGGGACGCCATATGAATATTAACTGATCTAACAAAAGTTAGGTCAGTTTTTTGTTTAGGAAGGATAATGCAGAATAAAAGTTTGAAAGCAAAGCATTCCACATAAAGTATTCACAATAGGTTTCTTTAATTATTGTTCTATTTTTGATATACTCTAGTTAGTAGACAAAGTAGTTTTATTGAGGTATTAAAAATGACTTCTGAAAAGATAATATTTACAATTGATGATTTATATAGAACCTTAAAAAAGCATGATACAGATATTTTAAAGCATTTTTGCGATAGCAAACTATCTGATAATGAATATTTCGCTTATGCAATTCAAAGCGATATTATGTCAAATGCATTGGTTATTTTAATAAATATGTTTATGAACAACTTAGAATCGGCCGGTGTTGACAATTGCTGCAGAACCTTAATAGAATCTTTCGTAATATTGAAAATGGATGCACTCGGCGATATTAGCGATGAGCAGAAGTCGATTTTTAGATATCTATATGCATATGTAGATTACGATAACAATAAGTCTCTGCTAGATGACGAAGTAAAGAAAAGTAAATGGTATAAAATTGCACAGGCTGATAAAGATAGAGCAAAAGAAAAAGTTTTAAATTACTTTAAATGTACCGATAAAGAATTAAAGCAACATTATGCAGCTATCGATGATCCTTGTTTTTATTTGAAAAAGAACTTAAATGATGATGTCAGGTTTTCAACATTATTAGAGAAATATCCAATAGCTGTAGATAGTTACTTAAAGATGTATGAATTGTTTTCTTTATTTATACATCCAAATTGTGAATTAGATAAAAAAGCATATAAATCAATTATGGAATTACGCAAAAAGCATATTGATATATTAATCAATTATGTCGTTGAGTATTTGAAAGCATGTAAACTAATTATTAAGGATGAGAGCCTTGCAACGTTTAAACAAGACTTTTATGAAAACCCGATTCTTATTAATAATGTAAACAACATTAGAGAAGTTGATAAAGCGTTTCAATACTTGGATGATAACTTCTGTTCATTAAAAAATGGATATGATTATTTCACATGGCACTTTTTAACAAGAACAAAAGCACTTGTAATTGATATGATGATTTCGCTATCGCTAGGATACAAAGAACATGTGATATCTTTATTTAAACCTTTTATTGAGAATATGAGTGTTTTTTATGTAATAGGTTCATGTGACAATTTAAATTCTTTCAATTGCATTAAAAGAGGATATTGGTGTTCTTCAAGAATGCAAATAGAATTACATTTAAAAAATATAGCCCCAATAGAATCCAGCATACCAGAGGATGTAATAAAGGAATTATATGATGCCTTTTACAAAGAAAAGTATAATTTATCTAGTTGTGATCAATTTAAAGAAGAAATGGCGAGAAATAGTTTATACCCTATTAATCCTAGTAAAAAGAACTACAGTAAAATTGTTAAAGAATACATTGATAATGTATTTAAGAAAGAAGAAAGCATAAGCGTTAAACATTTGTATAAAGTAGCAAAAGACATATCTCATGCTAGTGGATATAGCTTCAATGCAAATGAGGGAATGATTGATGTTTCATGCCAAAAAGTAATGATTGTTACGTGGAAATCATTAATTAATTTTGTTGCTTATGCACATATGACATTATTGGAACACGATGAAAAGAGTAAGATAGAATTCATAATACAATTGTTTAAGCAATTATTAGATATGAACAATGATGGATTAAAGCAAGTTTTTGAGTCATATGACGATGGTAATAATTAATCAATTGTGATATTTGCAATTCTGGATACAAAAATATATAATTTAATAGCAAAGTAGATATAGTATCAGATGCCGAACCGGAGGCGTGTTCGCCTAGAAAGGTACTATATTATGAATGATTATAATTTTATGTCTGAAGAACGTTGTATTCTAATTACAAAGGCATGTTTAAACGGCCTCTATGAAATTGGTTTACGACAGAAAGATATTGCCAAACTTCTAAAAGTTACTGATAGAACGATTAGAAAGTGGGAAAACGGATGGTGTATGCCAAGAGCAGATACATTTTACAATCTTCGATTACTTTGTAAAGAGGAGGGTGCTAAATGCCGTCAAGGCTAGCGCCCCCCTTTTTTCCGGAATTATTGTTCCAGATAGCGCTTTTTCGGAACTGCGATTCCGTTTTTTTATATATGCGTGTGATATAATGCTTTTGTAATTAAATATTGATCAACTTAGTGTTGATGGATGAGTAAACATCTATATCAAATCCTAGTTTAATGATAAGGTTCTAAAAATAAAACTTGTGTCCCCCGCGAGATGGATTCGCATTGGTAAAAGAATTAAAATCCCCCTGCCAGCAATTTAGGCATTGATTAAAATAATGTTGCAAAGAAAGACACGCAGCTATGCGCAAAATAGCAGAAAGAGTGATAATTAGTGATAGAAGAATTAAACAGAATTAGTTTTGATGATGTGATCGGTTATGAGAAGGAAAAAGAAGAGTTAAAAGAAATTCAAAACTTCATAGTAAACGTGAAAAAGTATGAAGAAATAGGGGCTAGAATTCCAAAGGGAATTTTGCTACTTGGTGAAAGTGGAAATGGTAAAACGCTAATGGCCAAAGCGTTATCGTCTGAGATTAACATTCCATTTTATTCTATCGGTGATGAGTTAAATGATGATGATACAGTAAAATCAATTCGAAAAGTATTTAGCGAAGCTAGAAAGAATGCACCATGTGTTATCTTCATCGATGAGATTGATAAGATGTGCGAAAATGATGAAATTATGCTTGAAGGCCCTATGATGGAATCACCATCGCCATTCTTAAGAGAGTTATTAACACAGATTGATGGATTTAAGACAAATTCTGGAATAATTGTTATAGCTACAGCAAATTCTACGATGCGTCTAAGTAAGTCTTTATTTAGATCTGGAAGATTTGATCGTATGATTGAAATAAGAATGCCAAATAAAGAAGAAAGAAGGCAATTGTTTGAGTATTACTCAAGAAATAAAAAGCTAGAAGATGGCATAAACTTCGATAGACTAGCTATTAGAACTTCTGGCTTATGCTGTGCAGATATTGATAATATATTAAATGATGCAGCACTAATGTCTATAAGACAAAAGCAAGATGTAATAAGTCTTAAAAATATTGAACTAGCAATCGATAGAGTTATGTTTGGTGCAACTGAAAGAAAACTTTCAGATGAAACAAGAAAACGAATTGCAATTCATGAAATAGGCCATGCTGTTGTGGCAATAGCAACAGGACAAAAAGATAAATTAAATAAGATATCAATTGTATCTAGAGGGCAAACTCTAGGATTCAATCGTTTTAATGAGGAAGAAATGGAAAGAATGGGTTTAACATCCAAAAATAAAATGATTGATAAAATTAAAGTTGGATATGGTGGGATCGCCGCTGAAATGGTGAGATTGAATGATATATCGTCGGGATCATCTAGTGACATTGAAAGATGTAAATATATGGTCAATATGATGGCTAGAAGATTTGGAATGCTCGGGATAACAAATTGCGCCGATGGCTCATATATGAGACTAGATGATGGTTTTTCTCAAAAGAAAAAGAGAAAAGTAGAAAAACTAATGGACAAAACATTAGAAAAAGCATTTAAAGATGCAGTAAGAATTATTAAAGAAAGTAAAGAATTATTCGACAAGTTGTATAATAAAGTTATGGAATGTAACGTTATTTACAAAGAAGAGATAGATGAAATAGTTAACAACATTAAATATGCTTAATTGAGTATTTATGATAATTTGTGTAAAATAAATTGAGAGGTAAAACTATGAACAATAAGTTAAATGACGAAGAAAAGAGAAGTATGCTTGAAAGTATAGCTAATATTTCTTTTAATATGCGTGAAAAAATTTATTTGGATTATTTTGATAAACTCGATCCTAAATACAAATGTATATTAGCTCTGTTTGATGATTCTTTTATGTCATCGCTAATGGTATGCGAATGCTTAAAAAATGCTGCAGTTGCACAATCTGCTGTAATATTGAGATTATTACTTGAGAGCGTGTCAATTATACATATTATTAGTGAGCATAGTGAATTATTAGATGAATATAGAAAACATTTTAATATTCGAATGGAAATTGCAAGTAATCCAAAAAAGGAAAGAGAAATACTCAAAAAGCATTTTCCTGAAGTTGATGACAGGAAAATACTTAGCTATATGGATTATGGATGGATTCATTCGCTGACCAACAATTCTCCATCAGAAAAAGAGATGATTAAACTTGCTAACCTCGGTGATGTAATCGAATGGAAGAATCAGTATTTGGATAAACTAACTCATCAATCCTTTTCAACCACAAATATGATTGGTGAAAGTGGTGACTTTCCAATTGTTGAAATATTTATTCAAATATTAGGAAAACTATTCGATTATTTGTGCTGTGATTTTCACAAGTTAACTAATTTTGATTTTGTAATCGATGGTAAGGATATGTTTCAAGGATGGTTCAGGCCACACTATATGAAACTGTTCCGAATTAATGAAAAAAACTAATGATTTAAAACTTTAAAAATATATAAATATTCTGATATTAAAATGAGAAAATGTTGATAGATGACTTGTTTGCCTCAACATTGTCATCTACTTCAAGTTCTAAGCGGGACTTTTTAATATCAGAAAATTAGAAAGGGGTAGATGCAATGAGTATCTTTAAAAAAACAATTTTATTATTAGTTCTTGTTATGTGTCTTTTTGTAGCACTGACTGGATGTAAACAAAGTGGTGGCTCTGATAAAGTCACAATTGTTGATATGGATGGGGAAGCCATAACAATTACTAAAAATCCCCAAAAAGTTGCATGCTGTAGGTCAGCATACGACTTGTTAATCGCCTTTGGTTTGGGCGATAAGATTGACGGAGTAGATAAGAAAGTCTTAGCTAATCCGTGGACAGCTGTTTTCTATCCAGAATCAAAGAATCATTATGCTTATGAATATGAAAATAGTTATGAGTTGTATCTTTCTCGTGGGGTTGATTTAGTATTTAGTCCAGAGAAAAGAATTACTGATGATTTGAGAGAACATGGTATTAATGCTGTTACTGTTAAGTTATATGGTACACCAACATTTGATGACTATATTCACTCATTCTCTAATATGATTGCTCAAATCTGGCCTGATGCTAAAGTACAAGAAGCATCTAAGGCTTGGAATGATAAACTTGATAAAGCAATATTAGATATTACAACTGAACTTGCAAAACATAACTTACCAAAAGAAAAACTATTTTATGTAAGAGGCGACAAAGATAAGGGTATCGGATATACCGATACTAAAGGATGTTTTGCAGAGTATGCTTATCGAGTTTTAGGTTTTGATTGTATGAGTTCACAACTTGATTCATATGGTAATAGTGTTTCTGCTGAAGCACTATGTGAATATAATCCTGATGTGTTTGTTATGGGTGGTGTTTATCAATTAAAGCATGTTGCTGAAATCAAAGAAACAGAACCATATACAACACTTGATGCTGTAAAGAACAATAGGATTTATACAATTCCTATGGGATTAACTCAAATGGAACAACTAAATGCTTTATCACCTGAATTCTTCTATGATCAAGCAAATAGATTATATCCTAACATCTTTAACTATGATGTTAAGACGATGATTAAAAATTCTGTAAAAGCTTATTTTGGAACAGATTTAACTGATCAGCAAGTTGAATATATGTTAAATGGTTTAAACCCTGATGGCGGTAGTTTATATTGATGAATAAAAAGTCGTTATTATTCTTACTACTATCTATATGTATTTTCTTCGTCGTGTTTGTACTAGCTTTGATGATAGGTAAGTATAATATTTCGATACCTGACTTTTTCAAAGCAGTATTTACTAGCGATGAAGCATATGCAACACAAAGAAGCATATTAACCAATTTAAGGCTACCTAGAACAATTGTAGCAGGACTAAGCGGTATAGCTTTATCGCTATCTGGTTTGTTATATCAAGAGATATTTCAAAACAAACTGACTTCACCGGACTTACTTGGCGTAAGTTCGGGGTCAGCAGTTGGCGCGGCTGTCGCTATAATCTTAGGATTATCAGCTATAACAGTAAGTATATTCGCTTTTGTTATGGGTGTAGCAACTGTAGTTATTACAATCCTAATATCAAAACTATTTAAGAATGGTTCTTCAATAACTTTAATTCTAGCTGGTATTATTGTTGGCGGATTTATGTCTGCTGCTTTATCAATGGTAAAGTACTTTGCAGACCCAACTACAACCCTTGCTACAATTACATATTGGCTAATGGGATCATTTGAAAATTCTACGATGAAGATAGTTTATGTCATGCTTCCAATCGTAGTTGTTGCTTCTATAATATTAATTATCTTATCATGGAGAATTAATGTTGTGGCATTAGGCGAAGAAGAAGCGCAAACAAAAGGTATTAATTATAAACTATATAAATACTTGATAATTGGAATCGCAACCCTACTTACAGCCATAACAGTTGCTTTCAACGGAACAATTAGCTGGATTGGATTAGTTATTCCTCATGTAGTTAGGTTGATATCTGGAAGAGATACAAGAAGATCTATTCCGCTTTGTATAACAATTGGCGGCGTGTTTATGATTATAGTTGATATTATCTCTAGATCATTTACTAACTCTGAAATACCACTTAGTGCCGTAACGGGATTACTTGGTACAGTAATCTTTGTAATCATCCTTATTTCAAAAAGGAGGGATTACAATGAAAATTAGTATTAAAAACTTATCCTTCAAATATAATAAGAAACTAAAGAATGTTGTGGATGATTTATCACTTACTATAGAAGAAGGAACAATTATGGTTTTATTAGGTCTTAATGGCTGCGGAAAAACAACTTTAATTAAGCTGCTTGCTGGGTTGCTACCAGCAAACACTGGTTCAATAGAGTATGATAGTGAAGACATTAAGAATATTAGTATTAAAGAAAGAAGTAAGAAGTTTGCTTATGTTCCTCAAAAGACATATGTAGCAGACGATTTCTATGTTAAAGATTATTTAACTTATGGTTTTGTAAATGCTTTAAGATTCTATGAAACGCCAAAGCAAGAACAACTTGATAAAGTTAAATCATTAAGCGAAGAGTTAGGTATTACCAATCTTTTAGATAAGAAGATGGGAAAGATTAGTGGCGGCGAAAGACAAATTGTTACTATTGCTTCTTGCTTGTTGCAAGATACACCAATCATTTTGCTAGATGAACCTACATCTGCGCTTGATTTAAAGAACCAAAACTTAGTATTGACACTGCTAAATAAAATATCAAAACAAGGGAAAACGATTATTCTATCATCTCATAATCCTAATCATGCATTATTCTTAGAAAGCAATGTAGCCTTAATGGATAAAGGAAAGATTATTGAAGTAGGTCCATCAAAAGAATTGATAACAGTTGATACTTTAAAGAACATTTATGGTGGTTCGATTTGCTACAGTAAAGAA